>Ga0099848_1000752_pt1 | contig 15135 bp, 19 predicted proteins | sample CB_VirMetaG_3_FD_78179 | JGI IMG/M metagenome (GOLD analysis project Ga0099848, IMG submission 78179) | Freshwater to marine saline gradient viral communities from Chesapeake Bay - CB_1508_1S Viral MetaG | ecosystem: Environmental > Aquatic > Marine > Coastal | place: USA: Chesapeake Bay...
TAGATCGCCATTGGCATTTAGATTGATATTACCATTGTTTGTAAATAGATTAATGTCGCCATTATCACACACAATATTGACATTGGCGTTTGCACCTACTTGGACTGTATAATGATTGCCTATGGCACCACTTCGATTAATATAGACTTTACTATGGCCATCTATGGTCACGTTACTAGAGCCTTCAATAAGTGTATTTGAATCGCTGGCCGTTAGACTGTATTTCTTATTTTTAATAATATCAATTCTATCGCCATTTCTTGCCATTTCAATTGATGTGCCTGTTCTATGGCGGACGTGAATTCTTTCTGCGGCTGGCGTATCGTCTAATTCAAATAAATGACCTGACTCAGTCTCGGTCACTTTGTTATATGGGTAAATGGCATTGTATGCATCCTCTGGTTGATCCCAGGTCTCTACAGGAACTTCGTCTATAAAGGCTCCTATTGCCGTAGAAAACGATGGCATACTTGCTGCGGCAACGCTGGTTATTCTTGTTGCACGTCTAATTTCTAATATAGGATTTGGTAGAATTTCGAAGCCATTATACTTTTCATTAATTGCGTGGCGGTTGGTATCAGGCTCAAATATAAGAGTTGGGTACTTGCCATTGGGATCATTAAATCCTAAAGAAGGATCAGAAAAGGCAACAGGTCGCCCAGGCATTGTGCCTAAGATCATTGGCTCTTGGCAATCTTTATCTTTAAAGAAACCAAACACCCAACTACCTGGTAGAACGCCAGTGGGTGATGTGCCTATACCTGATATACTTGCACTTGTAATAGGAGTTAATACATTTGCCCAAGGTAGATCAGCCGTTGGCAATTCAGTTTTATTTTCTGTGTGATACCCTATACATCTGACCTTTAGACGCCCAAGGTATTCAGGATCATTTCTATCCTCTACTACGCCAAAGAACCAAGTAAAACCTGATCTTCCCATAAAATTTAAAGTTGCCATATAAAATTTTTTCCCATAAATGTTTCTCTTTAACTACTGGCGCTTAGCGTTTTTTTAATGCTTTTAATCAATCCTACGCAACGGCACTTTAGTTGATTATATATCTGTAATGTGGCACTTAACTTAGGAAACTCTATATAATCTGTTAGATTAACCTCGGTTTTGCCTTTAAAGAATTTACTATACCGCCTAGCGTATCTATAGTTATCTATTTGGTCTCTTAATGTCATCTTTATCTCGTTCTACCTTGTATTCATCTGTTATTAATATTAAATAGTTTTTGAGTCTTATTATGTAGTCTTCACTCATATGTCTAACGTAACCTGGCAGGTCTTTGTTAGTCATAGTGTTTATATGCCATTTACATACGGCAGGCAGACTTGTTGGAAATTCTGGAAAGTCTTCTACTTTCATATCTTTGTCTATAATATCTTTTGACATATCTTTCATATATTTATTGTGCATTTCTCATTATTGCTAGGCGCCATAGTCTATAAAAAAAATCTTTCAGCACTCTCATACTACCCAAATAAACTCTTTGTTACTTTGTTTATTGTATTGCCTACGACTTTCTTAGCGTAATTGTATCCTGTACTAATAAATCCTCCTAGTTTACTGTTTACAAGTGTTTCTCTAAATGTATTAATACTATTAGTTCGAATGGTATTGCTTGCATTAATAGCACTTGTACTTAAATCTGTTATCGTCTTTAATTTACTTTCATTTAATATACTGTCTGGAATATTTGTAACTGCACTTTTAACACTAGCAATCGTATCTTCAGCACTTTTAACATACGCAACCGTCTTAGAAATAGGTGTTCCATCTAAAAGTGAAGATAAGGATGTTCTTGCACTTGATAACTTACTACTTGCAATGGCATAATCTTTTACTTGTTTTCCTGCAATGTCAATAGTATCAAAAATGTCGGAGTTAAGTGTTCCTAATTGTCTTACTTTGGCGTCCTTTTCTATTTCTAATACTTGCGTAAGAAGTGTTGACTTTCCTATAGGTTTGTCTAATACATCTTTTGTTAATCGTAAAATAGTATTACTTGTGTTTTGTGATTTTTCTAATAGATTAAATACGTGGCGTACACTATTGACTAAGTATCTGCCTGAATAATGATCTTTGTCTGTGCCTATAGTATTTACGTTATACTTTTCAGTTGATGGAAAATCTAAATCTATTACATCACCAGCGTGAATATGTGTATTGCCTGGGACTTCTATTTCTACTGTAATGTTTTTATGTGCCTGTTTAATATGTTCTCTTCTTGCCACAATTTTATTTAAATCATAGGTTCTATGATTATTATGTGTATAATAACTATCAGGTATAACATAAATTCGTGTCTCATCATATTCAGTAATTGCTTTTTTATCTCTTCCGTCCACTTGTGAGTTGTCGGTTTCAAATATATCTGTAATGTTATCAGGTATGACACTTCGTTTAGAAGTATATGCCTCTTCAAATGCCGTATCTCTTACAACGTGTGGCAAACTATAAAAATCGTTATCAGCAAGGTAATCAAATTTATTTCTTAAAACTCTTTTATTAAATGTATCAACGGTCAATGTTCTTGCCGCATACATTCCAAACTTAGCATTTTCAATATGATCCTGATTAGGAAAAAACTTAGTCTTGTATGCTGTAAATTGTGCTTCGATAATATCTTTTTCTAAACCTGATACTGGAGATGATTTTTGTAATGTGTTAACTGTATATTTAAATTTAACAGGTTTGTCTTCAAATGTGTTTAAGTCCATTGTCATAGAGTCAATAGTTCTAAAATTAAAACCTTCTGGCGTTTCATAAAAGTAATAACTACCACCAAAGACATCATCACCTAATGATCTTTCTGAAATCATATCAATTGCGTCTATAGGGCGATAATATGGAATGACTATCTTATGTGTGCCTCTAGTTCTATCGTAATTAATGTTTTTAGTAGTCTTTAAATATCGTTTGCATATATCAATCACGGCGTCTGAATATCTTCCGTCATATGCCTTTGAAATTCTATTTCTTGTATTTCTTAATCCTTCGTAGGATATAAAATGAAGTGTGTAGGTCTGCGCCGAAGCACTTACTCTAACTTTGTTTGATATTTTATATACAGTAAATAATAATTCATCACTATTAATTTCATCTTTACTTGATACAACACCTGTAAATGGTGTTCTAACTTTAAATGACAATAGTTCGTTTCCCATAATAGGAAATCTACTGTACATATCAATAGGATCAATTACTGTTAATGTACCAAACATAAACGGCTCATCAATACTTTGAAATATACTCATTGATGAACAAAATGATTTAATGTCTATTGCTTCGTAGGATTTGCCTGCTGTTTTAATAAGTAGAACGGATTGCCCTATCTTATACTCGCCAGGAAAGGAAAGTGTGTTATCTGTATATGCCATAATATTAACTTCTTATTCTTCTATTAAACTCACTTATAAAATCTTCCAATAATGATTGCGGAAGTATTTTAATTGATCTTATCTTCTCCTGTTCTCGTTCTTCGTATTCTCTATTAGACACAGCAACAGCACCTGAAACGTCTGAATTAACTTGTATCTTATGTGAATTGTCCGAAGAAGATGTTGGTCCACTTTGTTGTGTAATTTCATAATGATGTACTGCGTCTGGATTTGCGTACTTGTCTGATACATAAGATTGAAAATCTCTTTGAGATAACGGCCAACCATAATAAGGATCAGTAATTTCATTTACAAGTAATATAACCCAATGATATACTGGAGAACCATAAAACTTAAATGATACGTGTTCTGGTCTTTCACCATCTTGTATATCATATGGTTCCATTAACGCAATTGAATCTTTAATCTTTTGATTAATTCTAACTCTTCTTAAAATATCTTTTACAAGTTTTTTATTTCTATCACCTTTGACATCATATGCCATATAAGGAAACTGTCTGAAATACATTATTGATTAACCTCTTCGTTTGGTCCAAACTCTACAAATTTATCTCTTGTCATTAATTCAATTTCTTTGAATTGTAATTTACAAGTAATTTCTACAGGTGGAGCACCCATACTATCAGCACGATAAGTTTGAAACTTACCACCGCCATATGAAATCTGCATATCTTCTAATACACATCTTAAAATCTTATTTAAATAATTGTTTTCTTTGTTCTTGTACATATATCTAATTGCAAATTCTGATGGTATGACGTATGCTGAACCTGTGTTTGGTGTTAATCTTAATGGTAACATATGATATTGTAATCTATCTAATATGTTTTTAATCTCTTGCGCTTCTTCAGCACTTGTAGCAGTAAACTTATAATCAAATGAGAAACTTCTATGATCTATACCTGTGAATAACATATCTTGTGAAGCAACTCCTGCTACACCTGTAGTAGTTTGTACAAAGTTTTGAACACCACCAATTCCACCAAGTGTTGTTAAGTATCCAAGTTCACCAGCAAATCTTAATAACTGAGCAGCACTTGCTACAGCGGCACCTGTATTTGCTTGTACGTTACCACTTTCTAATTCTGTTGCGTTACCTATTAATCTAGTTAATAGTCCTATATCACCTGCTTCATAATTTACTTTGTTGTTTACACCAATATTGTTTGGTGTGTATAAAATAATTGTATCTCTAATAAGTTTAGATTTATTTGCTAATGCACCACCTAAGTTTCTAAAAATTTTATTTACTTTTCTTTCTGCAATTTTATTATAATACAAATCTTGTGCGTCTCTTGGAATATTTGGATCAGGATTTGCTAATGGGTCTGAGTCTTGAGCAGCATAGTATTCAAATATATTAAAAATAACATAGTGTCCTAAACCAACATCACTATTGGTTTCGCCTTCTATGTTTAATGGGTATTTCAATACAGGTTTTACACCTTTAAAAAATGCATTGGCAACCTGTCTTTTAGAGTCAACATAACCTTTGACATCTACACCTATATTTGAAGCAACACCTTTTGCTTTGGTGTATATTTCATTTCCTGCTGTTCTGATTTTGTCTATTAATTTTACCGTTGTATTATCTGCCATAAATATCCTTTAGATAATTATATTTATACTGATATGACAGACCGAAAACAATATAAAGGAAGATATAGACCAACAAACCCACAAAAGTATGTTGGTAATATTAATGCTATAGTATATCGTTCACTATGGGAACGTAAGTTTATGGTATATTGCGACACTAATCCTAATGTATTAAAATGGGCAAGTGAAGAGATTAAAATACCTTATGTCTCACCTATTGATAACAAATATCACACTTATTATCCAGATTTTATGATGATTGTTAAAACTAGAGATAATGTTGAACAAAAGTATCTAATTGAAATCAAACCTAAAAAGTTTACTGCCTTACCAAAGTCGCCTAAGAGAAAAACTAAAAGTTATGTCAACGAGGTTTATCAGTATGCGGTCAATGAATCTAAATGGAAATCGGCAACTAGTTGGTGTAAGAAAAGAAACATAATATTTAAAATATTTACGGAAGATGATCTAAATATTAAATAAATAGTATTAATGGCAAGTATATTTGATCCAATAGTAAACAAGGCAGGTGATAGACTTAAATCAGCAAACTGGTATAAAAAACAAGTTTCTGATTTGTCAAGTAGAATATCTGCAAGTAAATTAATGAAACAAGGTAGACTATTAGGTAGACCTAGTCAAGGAAGACTTAATATGTTTTTCTATGATCCTAAATTAAAACAAACTCTACCTTACTATGATACATTTCCTTTAGTACTTCCATTACAATCAGCACCAGGTGGTTTCTTAGGATTAAATTTTCATTATGTTGCACCATTGGTAAGATTTAATATTTTAAACGAATTACAAAAATATGCTACTGATAATAAATTTGACGCTAACACAAGATTATTAGTAACATATAATAAAATTAAAAGAAACCCATATACAAAGGCAATGATAAAACACTATCTTTACAATCACGTAAGATCAAACTTTTTAAGAGTAGATGTAAACGAAGCGCCAGTAGCAGTTTTATTACCTGTTCAACAATTTAGAAAACAATCGCCTTCTTATGTATATTCACAAAGTAGAAAAAACAAGTAGGAGAAACTAATGGCAATATTAAGAGGTGGTAAAAGATTTGGCGTATTTGATATACGAATAGGTCTTCCAAGAGATAGATCATTAGATACAGTTGAGAAAGACGCAAAACAAATTCAAGGATCAAATCCTCAATCAACAATAAATGTTTTTAGAGCACAAGTAGCACAGTCTGGTGGTTATGCTAGAGAGAATAGATTTGTTGTTTCTTTAACACCACCACCTTCATTTCTATCACCACTTGTTAAAAAAGAAATATTAAATGACGCAATTCAAAACGGTGAGTTAATAGGTTCACCTACACAATCTGATTTAGATTCATTTTTTAAAAATAGACAGATACAATTTCAATTAAATTGTTATAAAGTTTCAATGCCAGATAAATCAATTGATGTACAAAATCAATCACACTATTATGGTCCAGATAAACCTGTTGCGACAGGAACAAAATATGAAAACGTTACATTAGGTTTTTATTTGGACAAGTATCATAGTGAGAGAACGTTCTTCGAAATGTGGGAAAACTTAATTTCAAATCCTATTACATATAACTTAAACTATCCTAATGAATATACAGCAAGTAGATTAGAAATATCTCAACTAGGTGCATATGCTGAATTAGGAACAACAGGATCAAAAGGCACTATTGCTAGAGAGGCACCTACACAAGTTGTTAGATTGATAGATGTATTTCCTGTTAGTATAGGTACAGTTGACTATAACTATGGCAACAAAGATATTTTAAAATTTGATGTAACATTTGCTTACAGATATTGGGCAACAGATGTTACAGTAGGTTACTATAATATACCTGATGGACGAGGAGATATTACAAGTGCTGGTGTTGTTAAATCTGCACCAGGTATTGGAGGTCTATTAGGCAAACTGCCACCTGAAATAAGAAGAGCAGCGACAGGTGTATTTAATCAAATTAAAACACAAATACCTGTTGGTAGAATATTTAAATCTATAGGAGTTCAAACTGGTGGTATTGGTATACCTCCATTCCTTGGATAAATAATTTCATAATAATTGAAGGAGTAAAATATGTCTTTATTGAGTACAATAAATGCTACACCCACCTATGAGTTAGACTTACCATCAAATGGTCAGAAAATCATATACAAACCGTTTTTAGTTAAACAAGAAAAAATATTACTATCGGCGTTAGAATCTAACAAAGATAAAGAGATTGCTTTGGCACTTAAACAAGTAATATCAGAATGTATTGCTGAACCTAAAGACTTTGATATAGAATCTTTACCAATCTTTGATGTTGAGTATATCTTCTTAAAAATAAGAGGTAAATCAGTAGGTGAAAAGGTAACATTAAAATTAAGATGTCCAGATGATGAAAAAGTAGTTGTTGACTACGAATTAGATTTGGATAAAGTAGATGTCTTAGTTGATGACGACCATAACTTAGAAGTTAAACTAGAAGATAGATACGGAGTTCATATGAGATATCCGACAATATCATCTTTAAAGTTAGTATCTGGCAATTCAGTAGATACGGCATTAGGTTTAATTAAAGAGTGTATAGATGTTATATACAAAGATGACAAAGAGTTCAAAAGGAAAGATATTACTGATAAAGAGTTAAGTGAGTGGATTGATAATCTAACTCAAAAACAATTTACGCAATTTGAGACCTTTTTCAAAGGTATGCCAAGATTAGAACACTTGGTTAAGTTCAAAAATCCTAATTCAGGTAAAGAACATAGTATCAAGTTGGTAGGTCTTAAATCTTTTTTTCAGTAGCCCTTTCACACGAGTCACTTGAAAATTTGTATAGAACAAATTTCGTATTACTACATCAACATAAATATAGTTTGAGTGAGTTAGAAAATATGATACCGTGGGAAAGGGAGATATACATTAACCTTTTAGCACAATATATTGAAGAAGAGAATAAGAGAGCAAAAGAGAGAAACAAAAAGGTACAATAATGGAAGATTCAATAAAAAAAACAGTTCAACTTGAATTAGAAGTTGATACTGTATCAAAAGGTCCTAACAAATATCAAGGTTTAATTGACCTTGCAAGAGCAATAGACAGTTGGAGAATATTTCCACGAATATTCATCACAACATACATCTATCTATTATATAAATCAACAATATGGTTTATGGCACTACCAGATCCAAACAACGCACAGGCAGGTTTAATATCTGTGATTGTAGGTGCTGGTGCTGCTTGGTTTGGATTATATTGTGGTTCAGGACCAAAAATGAGTAAACCAGAAGATAAGAAGTAAAAGGTAATCAATGGCTGAAATTAGAAGTTTTAAAGACATATTAGCAGGTCAAAAGAAATATGTTCGTAATGAAGAATTAGCAAAAGAACGATCACTACATAGACTGCTTACTGAAATTAAAAACAAGTATGGTTATAATACTGAATCTAATTTAGAAAAACAAAACATATCTTTAGCAGCACAAAAAGTAGCAAAGAGTATTGAAGAAGAAACGTCCAATGTTGCTGAATTGGATGGTAATGGTGCTGAACAATTATATAAACAATTTGTAGCACGACTTGACTCAGCATTAGAACAAAAATCATTTACATCAAAAGATAAAAAATATCTTAAAGACTTATTTACTCCATTCTTAAAAAACTTTGAAAAAGAAATCGTTGAACCTAAATTAGAAGAAGACGAACAAAGAGAGAAACAAAAAACAGGTTTCTTTAGAAGAATTAGAGACAGATTCTCACCTCTAAACATAGCGGCAACTGTTGCCTCACCAATTCCTTTACTTGGTACTGCATTAAGAGAAGCGGAACAAAGAAGAAGAGAAAGAGAAGATATGAAAATTGATGCTCGATTAGAAGTTAGAGCATTAGAATCTGAAGGTGCTAGAGAACGAGTTGAAAACATACAAAGAAAAAGAGAAGAGACAAAATCAAAAAATTTAACTAGAAATAGAAGAACATCACAAACAAATGATTTTATTGAAGACAGTATGCCTACTGCACGTGCTGAGGATGTTGTTATTAAAGATAATGAAGAAAGTAGATCAGAAAAAAGAGATCGAATGGAAGATTTAGGATTAGGAGAAAGAGGAGTTCCTTATCTTAAAACTTTAATTGAAACAATTACAGACTCAAATGGTGCAAATACAAGTTCTCAAAAAGGTATGGGCGGTATGTTTAAAACCATCGGTACTGTATTGATGTCAGTTGTTGGTGGTCTTGCTACTTTAATATCAAGTGGTGCTGGTTTAGTTACAGGTTTAATTTCTAGTCTAGTAACTTCAATAATACCTGTTTTAGCAACAGTAGGAAGAACATTAATAACGGCACTAATACCTGCCATATCAGCAGCAATACCTGTATTACTACCTTTTATACTTGCCGCTTTAGCAGGATATGGTCTTGCAAAGATAATGCAAATGCTTGGTACAGGTGATGAAGAGATATTACAAAAAGATGGCGAACAAGGATTAAGAAAACAATATGGCGCTGATGGTGACATTGTAAGTCCAGATGATGAAATGAATATTACTAATGCTTTTGATAGAGAATTAGAAAAACAAAAAAAAGAAGATAAAAACAATTTACCTAAAATATTAGGTTATGATCCTAATAATCTTACAAATGATGTTACTAATATTTACCAAAATATGAAATCAGGTAATGATATGCTTGGATTAACTAAAGAAGATAAAAATATTAATAATCAAATTAGAACATTAACTATTGATAAAATGACTAGAGAGATTAATACTATAGATAAACAATCTGCTGCTGGTGCATTTTTAAATAATAATACAAATAACGTTGTAACAAATAATACAAATCAAATCTTTGGAACAGACTTATCTGCTAAGTCGTCTGACCCTACAATTATGTTCCAAAAGTACTTCAATAATAATTCTGGATTCTAAAAAAAAACACAGGCACTAGAATTAACTAGCACCTGTGTTCTAACAATAGCGTTAAGAGAGATTACTCGGCTTCTGCGAGTTTTGAAAAGTATGATAATGTATCATCACCATCAATACTTTCGGATGCTATCGTTTGTTGTGTTGACTGCTCTTTTGGTGGGAGGTTTGTCTTTTCAGCAGTACTAACACTTCCTGTTCCTAGTAAAACCTTTTCAAGTTTTGCTTTTAGTTCATCATAACTTTTGAAGTTACTAGAATCAAGGAAACTCTTTAATGGATATTGTTTCTTCCAGATAGACTCAAGTATTTTGTCGTCTGCACTTAAAGGTGCTGGCGCCTCAAATTCTGATTTATCATAGTTCCAATAACCATCTACTTTTCTGATCTTTAGTTTAAAGTTTGCACCTTTCCAAAAATCAAAAACATTAATTGCTTTTTCATCATCAAATTCTGGATTTAAAGTTTCAGAAATTTTATCAAAAATCTTTTTACCAAATTTATATAATTTAACTTGACCTTCATTTTCTGGATGTTTAGGATCGTTAACTATATAAACGTTTGCTATGTAAGATAATTTTCTTTTTCTTTTTCTAGCGATTTCTTTATCTGCTTCTACACCACTATTCCAAAGTCTAGTATTCTCTTCACTAACTGGATCTTTTTGATTTAATGTTGTTAAACTGTTTTCAATATACCAACCACCAGGTCCTTGAAATGCGTGTGACCATACTCTTGCCCAAGGTAGATTTTCTCCTTCAATAGCAGGTAAGAATCTGATAACAGCATAACCGTTACCTGATTTATCTACTTCAGGTTTCCAAAATCTATCGTCAACGTATGGATTTTTTGTATTTGTGGAAGTCTTCTCAACTGAATCTTCCAGTGCTTTTGTTAAAGAGTCTAAATTGTTTTGACTTTGTTTTAGACTTTCAAAAGATGTACTCATATTTTTTTCTCCGTATTATTATTGTATTTTAGTTTGTCCACATAATTCATAATATAATATTTGTATGTTTTTATTTAGTATTATTTCAAACATAGTAAATCTATTATAACACATTTTGGCGTATTTGTCAACTCACATTGAAGTTAAATGCCAAACTTACTCGTGTTTCTTCTATCTTATTTTCATCAACTCTATGCGGTATATATGACGGAAATATCGTCAACATACAAGGTTTAGGTTCAAAGTATATCTCATTGTGTCCTGTGTGTAAACTGCCGTTAAAAGCCGTCTTAAGCGGTCTATTACGCATATTTGCCACTAGATTAGGGTTCTTAAAGTGTACACTAGGATGATCTTTTTCTGTTCTTATATAATAGATTCCACTATAATCACAATTACCGTGTATATGTTCTAAGTTATATGAACCTTTTGGACTTACATTATACCACATATTTTGCATTGTAAAACTTTTAAAGTCATAACAAGACTTAACTAAAAATTCTGATATGCCTCTTAATAGACCATCATACATTTGTTGTTCAAATGGCGTTAAAGATTTCTTAGGATCAAAAGGAAGTTGACAACCATTTCTAACTGAAGCAATATCTAATTTAATATCTTTATTAAACTTCTTAGAAACTTCTTTTGTTACTTCTTCTAATGGTAATAGTTTAGAATATATTTCTTCAGCAAAAAAATAGTTTATCATTTTAATCTCTTTATTAATTCCTCTTGTGTTATGTATTCTAAGTTTCTACATTGTGCCCATTCTAATATCTCTCTATTAATTTTATCTTTACTAGATACGCCAAACTCATTTACTTTTATAAATTTAATATTAACAAATTCTTTGAATAAAGTTAACCATTGATCTATCCAATTTTGTGCTGGTATCTCACCAGATTCTTTTATAACATAATGCTCTGTACCTTTGTATAGGTTATTTACTTTACCATCAACACTAAACAAATCGTGTCCTATTAAATAAACTTCATCTGGCACTTCATTTCTACAAGCAACATAACCTGAAGTAGCGCCACACGCCCAACCTCTATCTTTGCCTTCCATTATATCTCTTAAATCTTTTGCCTTATCTCCATTAGGATCAATATATGATATAAGACATTGTGATTTATTAATCTTCTTTTGTATAATTTCATTTGTTGCATTTGGTGTTTGTTTCTTTTCTCTTTTTATAATATTAACAATACCACTTAAATTAGAACCGTGTACAACAATCTCTTTACAATTTTCTGGTTGTTTATTTTCTTTTATGAATTGAAATTCTTTTGTTAGGTGTTCATCTTCTGGAACTAATCCTTTTATGATGTCGTCTTTAATCGTTATAGGTATCTTTGTCCAGTTTCTAAAATAACAAGGTATCTGATTTGCAACACCTTTATGATATATTTCGTGTATCATTCCGTGGTCAACAGCACATAATACATCTGGTGTAAAGTTTCTGTAAATAGCATTGCAACCATATATTTTACCAAAAGGTCTCAATAAGTTTAAATTAAAATCTTTTCTACTTTCACCGTTACCTATACAAAATACTTTTTTCTTGTTCGCCTGTGCGTACATAATTAATTATGGTCAATACAAATATTAATATTAAATCTGTAATTAACGTCTGATGGACCTACTCCTACGTGTGGTATTGTACTAGGAAAGACTAATGCCTGACCTGCTTTACTGTAAAACTTTTCTCCAGTTTCAAATTCTGTATAACCATTATTGTTATTTAAGTTTAATAGTATTGAAGTAGTCTCTTTACCTAATTTTTCTCCTTCTTCTTTACTTCTATCTGTATGAAAAACTCCTTTTGAAACTCTTGTATAATAATTCCAAAATATTCTTTGTATTGATAAATTCTGTAATTGTAATTGATGTTCTATTACACCAACTGCCACAATAGCAAATGTGTTTAGTTGATAATCTATTTGTCCATTTACTTGTACGTCTCTATATTCTTCTCTCGTCTTAATAAAAAAACCAGCGTCATTAGGTTCTTTTCTATTAAAAAACTCATCTATATTATCCTGGTCAGATGGTTTATCTCTTGCTATCGTCCAACTGTTTCTATTAAAAAGTAAATGTGTTATGAACGTACATATCTTTGGTGGTAATACATTATCTAATACTTTTATTTTACTCATAATAAAATTCTATGGTCGTTGACTTAACTGAATTGAATGGATTTTTATGAAACCAAAGTTGATCGCCTTTTAATAAAGTTGCTTCATTATCACTTAAAGAAAGATGTTTACCTACAGTTAATTCTAAAGTTTTATTATCTGAGTAAGTTTCATTAAAGATAGATATTTTACTATCTGATTTATGTACTTGATAAATTATAACATTGCCTTTGTTAGCAAAGTAATTAGGTATTTTGATTTGTTCTTCTTTGTAGTGTGGAGACGAAAAAAGTAATTGTGCTTCAACTCTTTTAAATTCTGAATCTACTTTAAACTTTTCTTTTAATATCAATTTTAACTTATCTATTATTCCATTATAAGGTGAAATAATTTTGTTATCATCTACAAACAAGTGTGAGAAAAATGGAACACTTGCTATAGTTGAGTTTGATGTATTAATTGATATTGTTCTATTTTCACAGAACCAAGGAAAGGTTCTGGATACTAAATAGTTTGATATTTGTAATCTATAATCGCCTGTTAATATATCTTTCACTATCATTTTATTTTATCTTTCAATATTGTTTTCATTTTAGTTTCATTAAAAAGTAAAAATGATCTATACTTCTTAATTCTTCTACTCACTTCTGGCCATACAAACTTTTCTTCTATGTTCTTATCAAACTGTTTTACATAATTTAAAAGTTTATCAAGTATAGTCATTGTCTCTAACGATATTCTTGCACCCAAATATTCTTTTAATAGTATTGGATGTTGACCTTTGTTAATCTTAAAGATATTTTCAAATTCATCTTTAGTAAAATTATTTAGTAAGGTTGCCATATCGTTTTCAAATGTATATGTTATACTATCAATTCTTTTTTTATAGTTTAAATATACTTCATCACCTTTATTTCTAACAACATCACCTATCCACTTATTCTTATTATCTAAGAAGTTGGATACAAAATAATGTACAATTTCTGTATCATTAAACCGAGTAGATAGTTTATGAAAAAAGTACTTATCTTTTCTTTTTGTAAAACTATCTAGTTTAGCATTAACTTTACCTTGGTACTTATTAAAATCGTAATCGTCTGTGGTAAAGTGTAATTTAATTGCTAGATATGTTTTATATACCTCATACCCATTCACAAAGGCAACCTACTCGTTTTAGGTAAAAAGTTTAGTGATTCTGCCTCTAACTGTAATTTATCTTTTACTGATTTATTAATGTAAGTGTTGGCGTGATTTAATTCTATCTTATTGACTTCACACAAATGAATAATAGCATCCATATATGTAAACTCTTTATTATTGACTAAATTCTCTACCTCTAATGAAAATATTTTCTGTGTTAACATAATAATATTATATCATAAGGTAGAGAAATAGTCAAGTCTTTTTTACCAGTTGTTTGTGGATTTGACTGGTTTATGTGATAACACTTTACCTTTGTTGGTTCCGTGTTTTACAACATAACCAGATGTTCCATTTCCATTTATATCAACTTCTTGTCTAGCACCAAATAATACTTTTGTTTTTTGCAACAAAGTTTGTGCCTTATAACGCATTTTGTATAAATGGGTGAATCTATCTATCATATCACCTTCCTCCGTTAAAAGTTAGGTGCGTTCCTTCGGCGTTGCCTACTTCCGACTCAAATAGAGTTGAACGTGTTATACTATATTTATATTAGATATGTGTTTTAAACATATCAGATATTAGTATAACACATATTCAACAAAAAGTCAAGCACCAATTATTTAACTTGTGATATTGACTCTTTTAGATTTGCTAATGGCACTAAACCAACGTTGGTTAAGTAACCATTTTTACCAATTGCCCTTTTAGATGTAAACTCTTTAATATATTCATCAATACCAGGTATGACACCTTTGTGTTGATTTTTTACATAAAAGAATAATGGACGACTAATTGGATAACTGCCGTCTTGGATTGATTTTAATGATATTGTTTTACCATTAATTGTTACTGCTCTTACTTTGTCTTTGTTTGAATCATAGTAAGAAAAACCTAATATACCAAAATAGTTTTTATCACCAACTAACTTGTTAATGATTAACGTATCATTTTCACCTGCTTCAATA
>Ga0099848_1000753_pt1 | contig 15121 bp, 28 predicted proteins | sample CB_VirMetaG_3_FD_78179 | JGI IMG/M metagenome (GOLD analysis project Ga0099848, IMG submission 78179) | Freshwater to marine saline gradient viral communities from Chesapeake Bay - CB_1508_1S Viral MetaG | ecosystem: Environmental > Aquatic > Marine > Coastal | place: USA: Chesapeake Bay...
ACCTTGTTTTTTTGTCATATAGTATATTTATACATATGGTACAGGAGAAATACCATGCGTTTCATACCATCAAATTATAAAGAAATAGTAGCAAATACTCCAAATCCACAACCAGAACTCATAATGGAGCATATTCCACTTGAAGATATGGAAGGAGAAATGGTAATTTCACAATGCAAGACAATTATTGAAAAAGCAACAGAAATTGTCAAAATGATGCGCCCAGAAACACAAATCGAAGCATGGGTACAATCAAAAATAACCATAGCAGACGATTATATTGGTTCTGTCTATGATTATTTGAAATCCAATCCACAAAGTAAAGAATAATTAAAATATAAATAATAGCATGAGTAATGGTTCTTTCAGTCTTCATGAAGACTTTATTAAGGTGTTAGAGAACTGGTCGATATACTCAGCCATTGTTATTGCTTTTTTCATAGGTTTTTGGAAAACTGTAAAAAAGTTTAAAAAAGATAAAAATTTAAAATTCAATCAAGTTCATAGCGAAATTCATGAACTTTTAACAGAATTGAGATTAACTACAGATTGTGCCAGAACACAAGTTTTACAATTCCATAATGGTGATTACTTTATGGATGGAATTTCAATGCGCAAATTTTCTATAACACATGAGTCCCTAGAAAGGGGAGTAGATTCGTGTGTGTCGAGAATGAATTCTGTTCTTTGTTCTCTTTATGTTCCACTTTTAAATTTAGTATTGGAAGATAAACCAAAAATGTATTACACTTCCGATCTTAAAGAAAGTTATTTTAAACAATTTTTTGAAAGTAGAAATGTAGAAGCGTTTTCTGTTCTTCCGTTGAAAGTTAAAAATAATTTAACTGGATTCTTAATGATTCAGTGGTGTAATTCAAAGAAGGTTGATGATGCGGAACCAATTTATGTGGAACATCAAATGATTAAAATGAGAAATTTGATACAAGTACAATTATCACAGCAGCCTAAATAAGATTATGACAAACGACGAATTTGATTTTGGATTTACAGCAGTAACAGCAGAGGAACTTGGTTTAGTTCCCGCAAGTTCTGCACCACCACAACCAGAAACAGTTGTTCAAGAAGTTGATTTAACTCCTCTCATAAATCAAATTGCAAAGATTGAACAAAAAATTGATAAAGTCATTAAAATGGAAGAGGATGAATTAACTGCTGCTATAGAAAATTCTGGTAGTGAAATAGAATCTATATTAACTAGATTTGATGAAAAGATTCAACAAGAAAAAAATAATTCAAAACAAAAACTTCTACAAATAGAAGGAATGATTTTGCCACTTTTAAATAATCTAATGCTAAATCCTGAAAAGGAATATATTAAGTGGCCAAATCGTGTTGAAAAGATTCAGACTCAAATACAAAAAATATTGTCTGTAACAAGATCGGTCTGAATAAATACTTGACATACACTTAAGATATGTTATATTACTAGAAACAATTGTGCTGTGTATGCACATACAATTTAGGAGAATTTATGCAAAACTTTACTAATTTTTGGACTTGTGTTAAGTCTGGTTCGCTTCGCACCGTCAATGGACTGAAGTGCGTTGGTCTTGGACTTGTTGAGGTTCTGAATGGTGTTCTCAACCTAGTTTGGTTGGGTTCTTCTCCAGAAACCAAGACAGTGACTAAGCGAAATCGAAAGTCTTCTCGTCGTCGCTAAATTAGAAAATAATTTTGTGACAATAAAAAACCCCGCGTAAGCGGGGTTTTGTTTTAATCGCCGTGGTACGGTCCTTTTCTTATAAACCATCCTTCATGTTCGGGGTGTGGTTCATCTATAAAATAACCAGTTCCTGCCCCTCCTCCTGAGTATGGATTGTGTTTACTATGGTAATATCCTTGTTTTTTTAATAATTCTTTCACAGTTTCATCATTAGAATTGGAAGAAACCTCTTCATATAATTCTGAAACGATATTCATTAATTTTTGATTTTCTTCTTCCAATGCTTTTAATTGTGTTAATTTTTGTGAATAAGACATAAATTTTCCCCTTTTCAATATGTATAAATACACTATATACAGCATTATCTATAAGAAAGGCAAAACGATGGAAAATGGTAAATCAATTGCAGCACAATCTTTTAAAGGCGTAAAATCATCAGAGGATGATAAATTAGTTCCAATGACGGGTTCTGGAAAAGAATTTGATGCTTTGGTAACAACATTAAAAACTGCAATCAAAGATGGCTTAATTGATAGAGAAAATCTTCACCGTCTATCACACGGTCTAGGACTAAAGCCAGAAGAATTAGCAAATATGGTTGGTGTTGATAAAGAAGAAGTTCATGCTTTTGATCAAGATGATGCTCCAGAAGTCAATCCTCAAGCACCAGAAGTTTTCGAACCAAAACCATTTAAAGATTTCAGAGCAGAAACACAAAATAGAATGCCATTTTCTGAAGAAGACTAAGAATGTTAAGACAAAGGGGTAGATAATTCTTGACTATAGCACATTTTCTGTTATTATAAGCACATGAAGTTTAAATTTAAAAAAATATTAAATGAAGAAGTCGTAATTCGTCCATATTCTGTTCAAGCAATTGCAAGAAAAAGAAATATGATGATGAATGCTTTACAATTAAATGAACAAGAATTCACAAATTGGGTTCGTGATCGTCTTTATAGAGTTGCAGAACAAAGTGGTATTCCAATTAAAGAATTAAAAATTGACTTAGTTGCTGAGGGGTTTAGAAAATGGGAAGAAACACTAAGACAAGGTGATAGAGACTTCGATCAATACAGAGAAGAGTTTATTAAATACTCACAAAAATTTATGGCTGTTTCAGCAAAAATTCTTCGATCTTCTATAGAAAATCCAGGAAAATTAAATCCATCTGAAGAAGAAGTTCCACCAGTTTCTCCAAAAATGGTTAAATTCCAAACTTCTGATAATGCACAATAAGTGACGGAGATTTTTATGTCTAGAGATGTCTTGCTTCTGAATGCTTCTGAAGAAGTAATATCAGTAATTGATTGGCAACGCGCTGTTAATTTATTAACTACCGGAAAAGCAACAAAACCTTTCAATTATTCTCATACATATTCAATTACAACTACTACTGGAATATTTGAACTTCCGGCTGCGATCATGTTGGTGAATTATATTCGTATTCCATATAGAAAAGTTAATTTAACAAAAAGAAATGTAATAAAAAGAGATAATGGTGTTTGTCAATATTGTTCTTGTAAACTTAATTCAAAAAATAGTACAATAGATCATATTTTGCCAAAAAGCAGAGGTGGTGGTAATAGTTGGACTAATCTGGTTGCTTCCTGTCACCCCTGTAACCTTCGTAAAGGGAATAGAACCCCTTCTGAAGCGAATATGAAGTTATTGAGACAACCACAGGCACCAGGAAAAGATGTTGTTCATATTGTTCTAATGGATAAAGATAATAATAAACTTTGGGAGCGTTGGCTGGATTATAAATAACTTTATCTCGGACATTTAACAAAATGAGGTAAAGAATGGGTATAAGAACCAGCAACCCCCCTAGTTATGACAGCATTTTCCCTATAAGACGGGGAACAACTATTGATATAGCAGTTGATACTTTAATTCCGGCACATCGTGGATTATTTGTATCTACTAGTTCAGCAACAACTATAACATTTACAAATTTAGATGGTACATCATGTGCCACTTATTTCCCTGCTAATGTTTCATTAGTTTTGCCTTTACAAATAAAAGAATATTCTGCTTCGTCTGGAACTAGTATTTTCATTTACGGACTACTATAATGCCTATAAAAACAAGCGAACATTCGGGATATGATAAAATATTTCCAATTTCTGTTGGAAATAATAATGCAATAAGTCCCGATAGAACAATATCAGAACCAGAGGGTGATGTTTTACCCCCACATAGAGCATTATTGATTTCTGTTAGTGGTGCTTCAAATATAACCTTCACAAATTTAGATTCTACCACTACATTCACATATGCGTCTAATTCTTCTAAAGAAGATACTGTTATTTTGCCAATTCAAGTAAAAACATATGAAGTAACATCAGGATCACATTTTTTAAGTTTATATGGACTATCATGAAAACAAGTAAACCCCCATCATATGATAATATAAATGACACAGTTGTTAACAGTAATAGCGTAGTAGATGATACTACCAGTGGTGGAAGAGCTTTATTTTATACTCAAGTGCAAAATGCCGCTGGTTCTGGTAGATATGTAAGAATAAATGTTACATTAAAAAATGGTGACACTACTGACATAGACATACCATTAACAACCGGATTGAACCCATTTAACTCATTCATATTACCTTTATCCATCAAAAATGTAAATTCTATTTCTAATTCCGCTGGAACTGCAACATCATATCTCTCCTTATTAACATGAAACAAAAATTTTTACAACTTTTGAAAGAAGCAGCAGGTGGAAAAAACATTCACATGGAACACCTTGAGGATTCTATTTTTGATTTGGGCAGAAAAGGATTTAAAACTGCTCTAGATTATATTCATGGACTTTCTCATGGAATGACTGGTAAAAGTGGCAAAAATTTCTTTGTGACGACAAAGTATGATGGTGCTCCAGCAATTGTGTTTGGCAGACATCCAGAAACTGGAATGTTCTTTGTTGCTACCAAGGGTGCTTTTAATGTAAAGCCAAAAGTAAATTATAGTTTAGAAGATGTAGAAATGAATTACCCTGATAGTCCACAGTTACAGGCTAAATTGGCTGCAGCGTTAGAGCATCTTCCAAAATTAGGAGAAATGAAAGGTGTGTATCAGGGCGATTTAATGTTTACTCCAGAAGATCTTCAGATGAGAAAAATTGGTAATAAAGAACATGTAACATTTAGACCAAACACAATTACATATTCTTCTCCCCTAGATTCTGATGAAGCAAAGAAAATAATGGGATCAAAACTTGGTATAGTAGTTCATACTGGTTATGAAGGCGATTCTCTTGCAAACATGAAAGCAAGATTTGATCCAGACCTTTCTCATTTTAGCGGTCATCCAGATGTTTATTTTAAAAATGCAAGAATGCATGATGAAGAAGATGGTATGAATATGTCGGAAAAAGATCATTTTAGAACTCTTCAACATTTAGCAGGAGCAATGCAACACTTGGAAACTTCAGGCGAATTGATGGATCATATATCATCAAACCCAGAGTATGCTGCTCATCTAAAGACATACACAAATTTTAATGTAAGAAATGGTGTTCCAAAGGGATCTGCAAAAGGTCTACATGACTATCTTCGAACAAGATTTGAAGCAGAAAGAGCAAAATTAAAATCAGAAAAAGGAAGAAAAAGACACGAAGAACAATCAAAACCAGTTCTTCAACATGTTGCAGACAATGCAGAAGCATATGATTCATTATTTGATGCTCATTCTAATATAGCAAAAGCAAAACTTCATTTAGTAGATAAATTTAGAAAAGCAAAAGGACTAGGAACACATTTGGAAGATCCAGATACTGGTGAACTTCGCCCAACTCATCCAGAAGGATATGTTGCTGTAAGAAAGAAGTCGGGTGTTGGTTATAAAATGGTAGATAGAGAAGATTTTTCAAGAGCAAATTTCACTCTACCAAAGAAGTGGGATACAAAAAAACCACAACAACAAGAAAAAGAAAACGATAATCAAGAGAAAGAAGTTTCTGAATCGTTTTTACACAAAATAAGAAGAATAAATAACAGAGGATACTAATATGTCTAAAAGAAGAGAAATTAGAAAAAATAATAATCAGAAAAAAGGCTGCGGTTGTGGCAAAGGAAAGGGAAAGGGTGGAAAATGAATAAAAGCATATTAATGGTTCAATATAAAGAACTTTATGGTGGATTTTACATTAGAAATAATGGAAGATGGTACTGGAAAGCAAATACAGAAACAAAAGAAGTAGGACCAATAAGTGGTTTTTGGTTAATGCAAAAAATAAAAGAAGCAAAAGAAAATAACTTTAAACCAATCGAATTTATAAAGGTTCCAGAAAAAGTAGAAGTTAAAAAAGAAGAAGTAAAAGAAATCAAAAAGCCAGCACCAAAGAAACCAGCACCAAAAAAGCCAGTAATTAATACAACAACAGAAAGTGTAAATGAGGTAAAAAAAGAAACTAATTCAGATGAAACCATTTAAAAAATACATTTCAGAAGAAAAAAATAAAAACAGATCTGTGGTATTTTCATTTGGTAGAAATCAACCACCAACTGCTGGTCATGGTCATATCATAGGACATGTTATGAAACATGCTGCAGACACTGGTGCGGAACATGTTGTTTTCACTTCAGGAAGTGGTCCAACACATAAAGTAAAAGCAGTAAGAGAAAAGAATCCCCTTCATCCACACGAAAAAGTGGAAACAATGAGAGCATTCTTTCCCGGTGCAAATATTCAACATCATGAAAAAGTTGCAAGTCCGTTTCATGCAATTGAACATTTAAAGGGTCAAGGGTTTCGACATGTAAAAATGGTTGTTGGTGCAGATAGACAAAAAGAATTCCAAGAAAAAATGGCACCATACGCTAAACACTTTAAATCATTTGAAGTAGTGTCTCCAGGTAAACAAAGAATGGATGTTGAAGGAATGGAAGTAAGTGGCACCGCTGCTAGAAAACATGCTGCTGCTGGTGATTATGGATCGTTTAGAAAAATTATGCCTGCAGATGCTCCAGAAGCAGCAGTTAAACAATTATATGGCAGACTTAGAAAACCAGTAAAACCACCAGTAAAGAAAACAAAAAGAAAAATTGTTGAAATGATTTTATCATACATTGCAGAAGCAAGACCAAGAACTGCAAAAGAAAAAACTAAACAATACTATTCAAAAGAATATAAAGAACATCAATCATCACCAAAAGCAATTAAAGAACGTGGTCAAAGATGGACTGCAAGAAGAAGAGCAGCAGTTCGTGCAGCAAAAAGAAAACTAGGTTCAAAAGCTGCAAATAAAACAAGAGATCAATTAATCAAGATAGGTCAAGGTCTTTTGAAAGGTAAAGATGTAGATCATAAAAAACCATTGTCAAGAGGCGGTTCAAATGGTAATGGAAATGTGAGAGTTGTTTCTAGATCTTATAATAGAAGTAGAAATAATAATATAAGTGAAGCAGATGAAGGTGCTACTCGTTATCTTTCAAAAAGATTATTAAATAAAGATAGAGCAGCAAGACCAAATCCAGAACCAATAACACAAAGAAAATCAATACCAGGAATTCCACCACTACCAAAGGCATAACCCATGAAAGATTACTTTGATTTCCTAAAAGAGAGCACCAAAGCAACAATTCGCAGACATAAGGCTGGTGTTCTATCTCCTGAACAAAGAGAAAAGTTTATAAAGAGGCAAGAAGGTAAGATTGCAAAAATAGACAAAGAGGGCAAATTATCTGCTCGTGCTTCTCAAATTAGAGATACAATTAAAGCAGTAAGTGAAGATATTCAAACACCTGCTCGTAAGGCTCAAACTCGTCGTGCAATACTGCGTGCGTTTGATACTCGTTTAGGTAGAAATAAAAGTACCCCTATACAAAGAATAGCATTGTTAAAGCGCATTGCTAGAGAGCGTGGATCTTCTCAAATGTATGGAGTTGGTGGTAAAATACTCAGCCCCGTTACAGAATCAAAATCAGATATGCCTTGCAACAAACCTAGACCATCTACTTCAGCAGGAAAGAAGATGATGGTTAAAGCATGTGAAGGTGGACAAGAAAAGATTGTTCATTTTGGTGCTAAAGGATATGGTCACAATTATTCACCAGCAGCAAGGAAATCATTTAGAGCTCGTCACAAGTGTGGTGAGAAAAAGAGTAAATTAGGTGCTCAATATTGGGCATGTAGAAAATTATGGGCAGGTCCGAAAGGTTCTAAAAAGTCATGCCCTCCTGGGAGAAAGTGTAAGTATTAATGAAGTATAAGGATCTTAAGAGAATTAAGAATACATACCTTAAACCAAAAGAAGATAAGAAAAAGGATACTAAAAAACCAAAAAAGTAGTTTATTATGAAATTTGATACTTTAGATGATGACAATTATATGATGTTTGCAATGAAGATGTACAATAATCCTCAATGTAAAAACATATCCGAATTTCATGAGGACATGAATCGTATTAAGTATTTAAAACGATTATTTAGAAAATATAAGTCATCTGGACAACTCCGAGAACGATTAATTCTTAATCATATTATTATTTTTTACAATGTTTTTGATATAATTTCTGCAACTAGGTTGCTTTTTAATAGAATAGACACAGATTTACACCCTTATTTAAAAACTTTTATAGTTTTCCTAAATACTTTACCAGAAACTATACCTGAAGTAAATCTTGTTAATATTCCATTGGACAGAAGAATAATAAATAGATTAAGAGAAATATGAAAATTAACAAATTAAAAGAAAGTTTAGATCGCTGGTTCAAGGAGAAATGGACAGCACAAGATGGAAGCGAATGCGGCTCCTATGAGGGTCGTGGTCGTGTAAAATGTCGTCCTGCTCGTAGAGTATCAAGTAAGACTCCCCAAACATGGGGCGAAATGTCTGATAAACAAAAGAAGAAGGCAGTGCGTCTAAAACAAAAAGCACATAAAAAAGGTCAACAGTTCAGTAGTCATAAAACTGGTAAAACTTGGAGTGCTGATAAAGGCAAATATAGACCAGGAAAACAAAAAAGTTTGAAAGAAAATTACACAAATGCTCTATCAAACTTTATTTGTGAAAAATGGAATCCGAGAAATAAGAAAGCACATGCTGCATGTAAAGCAAGTGTCAAATCAAGATTCAAGGTTTGGCCATCTGCATATGCTTCGGCAGCAGTTGTTAGATGTTATAAAAAGAAAGTTGGGAGTGGAGATTGAAATTACCAAAACAAATAAAAGCAGATCAAAAAGCATTTGATGTTGAGCAAAACAAAGGACCACTAGTTGCTCCACGAAGGTTTTTTAATTTACTTTTATTAGCAGGTGAAAGTGGTCAAGAAGCACAATACACTCTGTTTAATTTGAGATACCCTATTCAAAGATCTCAAAATCAAAGAATAAGAAGAGAATTGATAAACATTCTAGTTAATTTAATCAATATTTCTACAACAGACTCAATAATATATAATCGTCTTCGTTCTTTGGCTATGTCTAAAAAATTAAAAACAATTAAAGAATCTAAAGAAATCAATAAACAAGAAAAAATATTTAATGTTTTACAAACTATTATCAATAGAATAGATGAAGAATTACAAGGAGTTATGGGAACACAATTAGCATCTGCAGAGGGTGCTTCTTCTAAAGGAACAACAACTGGAATAGATGCTTTTTCTCCAATATTAACTAAAACACCAGTTAGAAGATTTCCTTTATTAAATGTAATAAGAAGATTAAAAAGAAGAAAAAATAAATAAGTTTAGAAAGGATTTAAAATGACTACAGAATTAATTTCATTAATTGGAGGCGGATTAGTTGGTTTTCTATTTCGTTTCTTGGCTCAAAAATCACAAGACCAAAAAGAAATGTTCGACCGCTTGATGACTGCCAATAAAAGAACTACTGAAAACCAAAATGCAGCGGTTCAAAGAGTATCAATAGATGCTGGTAGAATAGTTCGCAGAACAATAGTTTTAGCAGTTTTATTTGCAACATTACTTGCTCCGTTTATTTTACCATTCTTTGGTTTACCAACATTTGTTGAAGTAGATACCACAGTAACAAATCTATTTGGACCTGATTATATGAAGAAATACTTCGTAGAAATTAATGGTTATTTGTTTACATCTGAAAACCGACAAATTCTTTTGAGCATTGTCGGATTTTACTTTGGTTCTGCTGCTGCATCTAACAAGTCATAAGGAGATACATATGAAAATTTTAACAGCATTATTAACAAGTTTATTTCTATTTGCTTGCGATGCAACTCCGGTAATTATACCAGATAGCACAGTTAAGAATCCAATTTTAAATAAGTTAAATTATGACATCCAAAATGGAGATAAAATTTCTTCAGGTTGGGGTTGGATTCTCTGGTACTTACCAATAGTAGCAGTTGTAGTTCTTTGGGCATACAACCATTTATGGAAGAATTGCAAAGAAGAAACTACTGATTCTGAGAATAAGCAATAAAATCATACAACTTTTTACAAATGAAATACGAGTCCACTATGTCTGAAACTGGACTCGTTATTTCTTTTTTATCTGGTATCATTGTTAATCTTAAAGATTGTCCAGTATCTTGAACAAATGAATCATACATCATTTGTTTATCTGCATTACCTTTTCCTGTAGCATATTTTTTGACTTCTGTTGGTGGCATTATTGTAGTTGGCATGCCCATTTCATATAATTTATATTTCAATAAGCCAGTATTTTCTGCTATGTGGAATATACGACCACTAGCAGAATAGGCATAACCTTCTATTGCTACATGTGAACAACCCATTACAATTTCAACAGCCCAATCTGCAATGGTTTTATATCTTTCTTGTTCAGAATTCCAATCCATAAATCTTTCACCGAATATGTTTCCGCTAAAAGTATCCGCATATTTCTTAATATCCGTTAAATAATAAAATGAACATTTTTTGTGAGAAAATGTATCACCATCGAACACGCAAATTGCTGGTCCACAAAGGGAATAATCAATACCTGCTATTACCATACAAGTATTTATTAAAATCCTAATAGTCTGCCGATTGTTATTCCGATTAATAAAGAACACAAACTAACCAAAACTTTTTGCAGTTTAGTCAAAGAGTATATCCTTATTGTTTTTCTTTATGTTCTTTATCCAATCTTCATAGTAATAAAAAGGAACACCAGACATATCAATTATACTATAATCCACTATGGACATAGAAGAAATAATTCCAACCAATTTACCATTTTCTTCGAATATTGCACCACCCGAATCACCAAACCAAATATGAACATCTTGGGTTGAATTGAATTTAAAAACAAAAGGATCCTCTATCAATACTCCATAATAATAGAAAGATCCTTGTTTACTAGATTTTTTTATTTCTCTTGAAAACCCAACAGTTGTAAGATTTTCAAATCTTGTCAAGTCTTTTGGACTGTATGATATTTCTGGAAATTCTGTTATGCATGTTGGTTCACTTAATATCAATATTCCGATATCATTTACAACTCTATTTCCTATTTTATATTTTTCATGCATTATTGATTTAATAACATTGTATTTTTTACCACCGACTTCAAAGTATTTTAAATTCGTATCTTCAATACAATGCGCAGCAGTTATAACTAAATTTTTATCAATTTGAATAGCACTTCCAATAAATTCTTCATTATTATCATAGACCTTCCCCACACATCGATAGGGATCTTCTTCCTCTCTTACTATATTGAACCCTTTGTACAACTCCGGTTCTTGAGCAGGAATAACAATGTCTACTATCGAAGGTGGGGGTAATTCCTGTTTGGCTGAATTGACAGTTACATCTTTGCAAGAAAAACTTGTCGCAAGTATCAGACTTAAAACTATTGAAAGTCTGCCTGCCATACATTATTATTTATAATACTTTGCAAATAAAAATAAAAAAAATCCAGTCCCGAAGGACTGGACTTTAATTTCCCGTTTACGGGTGTTACTTCTTACAGGAACAAGTGCATTCCTTAGAAGACTTTGGTTTTCTTTCCTTTTTACTCTTCTTTTCTACAACTTCTGTGACCGTTTGACGAACTGCTGGTGCTTGTTGAACCACAATTGGCTGAACATAGGCGGGAGAAACAGTGTACGCACTTACTGGTTGAGCAACAGGAAGAACTTGTGGTACTGGAGATGCACAAAAAGAACTTGCATAACCAAATCTATACCAACCACCGACTGGTGCTACTACACCCCCGTAATAGCCACCATAACCACCCGTGGCTACTGCAACTCCACCCCATCCACCACCAACTGCTACAGCGACTTGAGCGGGTGTGGTTGTTGTCAGACATAAAGTTACGATTAGTACTAGAATGTTCTTAAACATAGTAATCTCCTTTACTTATAATATACCACAAGTATTTATTATGTCAAGAAACATTATCAAATAAAGTTGGTTCTTTATTTGAATTATTATATACAATTTCATCAATTCGTCTATCAGCATCATTTATTGCACTTGAAAATGCACGATAACGATCATCTATTTCAGAGTAAATTGTATTTTCTACATTTTCAATTTTTGTAGTAAGTTTTTCCACTTCTTTTTCTAAATTAGAACGAACATCATCAACTGATCTATAAACCATATCTATTTCCTTGTCCAATTCCATCTGATAAAGTTCTTTTCTTATTTGATAAAATTTAACCATCAAAAAACCCAATAAACTTGAAAGTAACACTATCATTAGAGTACTGCTATCCATTTTATATCTCCTTTTAATTACTAGATGTTAAATCAACTAATTCACACTTATCACCACTACATGCAAAGGTTTGTGTACCTACTGTACTATCAACCTTTTCATACTTAGTAAGTTCTGACCACTCAACATTTTTTGGCATTTTCTCAAGAATTGCTTCGTAAAGTTCTTTTGTAATGTCCTGATATGGTGCTTGACGATATGAATGATCTGAGTGTGGTAGGAAAGAAATACCACTGATCTCATCAAAGTGCTTGTACACCCATGCACCTACTTCCATCCATTCATGTTCTCGCACAGTAACAGTGATACTCGGCTTGTGTTCGCACCAATGTCTTTGATATGCTAGCCATAACTCTAAATGCTCAATAGCAGTCATATCATTACGAGTAACCGATCCATCTGCCTTCATCGGGAATGAGAATACCATAACACTATCAGGCTTCATGACGCAAGGCTCGTGGGGGAAACCTTTGTCAATCATGAGTTGACACAATGGATCCTTACGATCTGCACGAACTGTACGGATATAATATTGATTGTGTCGAGCATGAATACCAGATGCTGCATCAGTTAGTTGTGATACCGTGCCACTCGGTTTTATGCAAGTAATTGCTGCTGCAGCATTGATACCTAACTTCTTAGCCCATTCCTTGTTTGTATCAACTGCATGTTGCTTTAGATTCTCAAGATTTGCCTTAAGACCATGCATATCACGCATCATTGGATTATCAAGAATACCTGTGAGAGATACACCAAGAAGTGCTTCCTCTTCACAGTTTTTTCTCCATTCTGATGAAAGATATGGGAAATGCAATAACGATGCTTGCCATGTACCTAGAATTGCTGCAAGTTTAACCTTACGAGCAAGACTCTCCATGTCGTCATTTGGTCTTACAATAACTTCTGTGAGATTGCAAAATTGACGATCACGCAGAATAATTTCTGAGCAAGGATTTGTACCGAATTCATAACTTGGATCACGACGATCACCTAGTTTTGCTACAGTCTTTTGGCAAGCATCACGATTGAAAATACCACGCTCACCACTCTTTGATTTATAAAGAGATACCCATTCTTCCATGAATGTACCAATCTCTGGCTTCTCCTTATATACTACACTATTATTCGCAAGTGCTCTTTGAGGATTCGCCTCCCACCATGCTCCAGTCTTAGCATCACGCATCCGTTCATCGGTAAGATTTGAAAGGCTGATAAGAGCCGATCTACGAACTCCTCCGACCACAACAACTTCCGCAATCTTACAGACAATATCGTGGCATTCGATGGAGGTGAGTTTTCTTCCTGCTGCTCTTCTAAATGTATCCACGCTGAACCTAAACAGATCATCCAATGGTTTTGGTCCAGACGCACGACCTCCAAATGTTTTGAGTCGGGCACCAGCAGGGCGTATCTTAGATAAGTCCCATCTTGGAATTTGACCACCAATAAGTAGGGAGACAAGTTCCTTGTAAGCTTTAGCCCAACCAGCCTTGCTGTCTTGGACAACGATTGTTGTATCCGAATCAGTAAACTCTTCAGCGATTGTAGGAAGTTTATCAACATAATGACGCTCCACGGAGAAGCCTACACCTGTTCCGCACATGAGAATGTACAATATCTCATCGAAAGAACGGACACGATTTACTGCGACATATGAACAATTGTAACCAGCAGTATTATCGCGCTCTAGTGCTTCTCCTGCAGTCATTAGAGCACGCATTGAAGGCATAATTTCAAGATTTAGAACTGCTTGACGGAGTTCTTCTCTTGTTGTCTTGTCCAACTTACACATTGTATTTTCTTTGAGATGATTATCAAAGAAATTAAAATAGCGATTTACCGTTTCTTCCCAAGTTTCTCTACGACCTTCTTCTTCCAACCATCTTGAGTATCTTGAGAGGTGGATAAATTCTTGATAGTAAGTTGGTAAATGCATAAATTTCTCCTTCTTTGGTTTTGTAAGTATATCTTTGCTTTTTAGTTTGTCAACTATTTAGATTGATTTAGATGTCTTCTGCACCTAAAAAATCTTGTGTAGTTTTTAAAAATAAATAAGAATTTTTAACTTGATTTATATTTAAAGGATCTATATTAACTGGCAAAAACCAAGTTTCAAAATCTTGATTTGTTGCTAATACTTCTTTTGACATTAATGGAGTTTTGTTTTCATTTCTTGCTTCTTGAGAAACATAACCATCTATAACTATAGAACCGCTTTTAGAAACATAATTCAAATTGGTTTCTTTAATTTTCCAGTAATTTACATATGCTCCACTTTGATGTTGTATTATTTTATTTAAAGCCATGTTTTTTCCTCTTATGTTATTTCTAAAACTGAAACTATTACATCTAGTCTATTTGCATCTGATGCCACTGCAAGTAATAAATCACCCGGTTCTAATGGAATTGGAGCATCTAGTGCCTGATATGAAGATTGTATTGGAACTAAAGTTGTTCTACAAATGTGAAACTCATCAATATCTGTATTTGGAGCATCTCCTTTTGATAACAATAAAGTTATACTAGCATTATTAGAAGCATCAACATTTGAAACATGTATACTATTAATAATTGCTGTTCCAGATATTCCTGGATAAATTACAATTTGATTTGTGCTTGTTAATTTTGTACAATAATTTTTATAAGTGTCTGGCATTTATTGATTCTCCTATGGTATTTATGCTAGTGGTGGTAAAGTTTTGTATGGGTGGTCTGCGGGAAGATTTGCGGTGAGTCCCCATTTGTGGGCAAGATAGCCTTCGATGCGTTGG
>Ga0099848_1000755_pt1 | contig 15108 bp, 20 predicted proteins | sample CB_VirMetaG_3_FD_78179 | JGI IMG/M metagenome (GOLD analysis project Ga0099848, IMG submission 78179) | Freshwater to marine saline gradient viral communities from Chesapeake Bay - CB_1508_1S Viral MetaG | ecosystem: Environmental > Aquatic > Marine > Coastal | place: USA: Chesapeake Bay...
CCGCAGCACAAATTAGGGCATTAAGCGAATACGCCACACCATTAGAAATTAATCGGTTACGCAAAGCATTACCGAAGCGTCGTATAACCCGGAACTTGTTGGAGGCGCAAGTCAGGGCGCGTTAGGTGCGTTAAAAGACGAAGTCAGCCGTGCAATAGTTGACGCAGAACTTGGTTTAGCCCGAGGAATAAGTATTCTTCGTTCTGGGGGTGATCCAACAAAAGTGGGGGCTAGTCTTACTCCGGCAAGTCAGCAAGCGTCGGATCTTATGCTGACCGTTGATCAATTGCGAAAGGGATTGGCGCTCCTTCGAGAATCAAACGCGTTGTACGGTGAATCGATCAAACGTTTTGACAATGTTGTCGTTCAAAACATCATAAAGCAATCGAACAAAGGTCAATTCAACAGTCAGTTTATCTTCGACAAGATTATTCAAGGAAACAACCCCGAAGCACTAGATCAATTGTTTAAGGCTGTTCGCGGTGTGCCAAATTTAATCACTGACATTGGCGAAAGCCAACGGTTTATCAAATCACAGCGAATCGGCACACAAACAGTAGAAGAAGCGTTAGCCGACGTACAAAATCTTCCTGTCGGTGATCCAACGCGTCAAATGGTTCAGCGTGAAGCAGCCAGACTTCAACAGCGCGCGCAAGAAATTGCAAGCTCTAGAGGCACGGGAGCACAGGCGGCTGAAGAATTACGGCAAAAGCTTGGGCGCATGTACTTGAGAAGAGCGTTGGATCTATCGCGTGTTACAGATAAACTGACCAGTCAGTCAATAATCGACCCTGTTAAGCTCGCAGCAAATCTCCGTGAGAAAGGCACAACAGTCGATAAGCTGTTTGGCAAAGACAAAGCACGGTTAGACGAAATTATCGAGGTACTTGAAACCGGTAAAGCAAATATTGCTCCAGAAGTAGCTCAGGGCCTTGGTGCGCGGTCCTTGGCTGAAAGTCTTGAAGCCATGAAGCAAGCGCAAAGCGAACGCGTCCTGTTGAACAGGAATCAACTGCTCCAGCGCATGGAAACAGGCGATGTGGATGTAATTGCAGACACACTGTTGAAGCAACCAAATGCAGTGCGCGTGGCTGAACGTGCCTTGGCCCCCGAAACTTTTGAAGGCGTCCGTGATGCTGCGATGGGTCGGATCATTAATCAAATTGGTGGCGTTGTTGATGATGCTGGTCAGATTCAACTAAGCGGCAACTTCTTTGACGATTTCGCCTCTGGTCGTTTAGGCGGCAAGTTGCAGAGCGTACTGAAGTCCTATGGCGAAGAACACATTGACAACCTGTTTGGCAAACAGACTTACAGGGCATTGACTGGCTTGGCAGACGACATGACTCGTGCATCCAACCAAGCGATCGCGGGTAAAGGCGGCCTTGCTGCTCCACAGATTGCTTTGGGTCTTGGTTTGTTTTCGATTATCACTAATCCTCTGGCAACGCTGCCGGCTGCAATTGGTTACGCGGCGATGTCAAAGGCGCTCCGTGATCCTCGGATCTTGAAACTGATGATGCGTTCGCGCAGTAAGTTGACGGTCGGGCAGCTGCTACGCGGTGAGCGTGTGTCAGGCGATCCATTAGGACAAGCGTTGCAGGCTGTGTTGGCTATTAGCTCACAAGCGGGCACTCAAGCTATCCGTGGCACCGGCGAACAAACAGCTGAAGAAGCTGGACCATACACACAGGGCATCATGCAGCAGGCACAACGGCAATTACCCGACCTGTCTCAAATGCAAATAGCCCCCGGCTCTGCATTGGAAGGTATTGATGTATTTGCGCTACAACAACCGGCGCCGTCACAACCTCGTAATCAGGTGTCACCTATCCTCGTCCCAGATCCCGCAACTCGCGCAGCCTTTGGAATACAATGATGGACAGACAACGACTCTTTACTCAACTAAAGCTTCACGAAGGTGTGGAACAAAAAGCATACCTCTGCTCCGCCGGATACATCACGATTGGTGTTGGACGTAACCTCGAAGACCGTGGTTTATCGGATGCAGAGATTGAGTTCTTATTGGACAATGATGTGATCATCGTCGAGAACGAACTAACCAAAGCGTTTCCGTGGTGGAAAGACATGTCCGAAATTCGTCAACGTGTTTTGGCAGATATGGCCTTTAACATGGGCGTGCCACGTTTGAAAGGATTTAAAAATGCATTGGCTGCAATGAAAGAAGGCGACTACGCAGAAGCAGCCGATGAAATGATGGATTCGATTTGGGCGAAGCAGGTGGGCACACGTGCGGCCAGACTTGCTCACATGATGGAACACGACACCGATTCGACAGACTTCTGATTATGATGTTCGATTCGCTGGAGGCGGGTCGAGCAGGTGAAATTATTTGTCTGCTCCGGCTCGCCAAGATGGGCGTAAATTCTGAAATCGTGAACTTAGGCACAACAGACATTATTGCCTGTGCCTACGGTAGAACGTTTCGGATTCAAGTGAAGGCCAGTAACTTCAAGCGGAACAGCAAGGGGTATGGCTATCAGTTCTGCATTTCAAAAGGCGGTAACGAAAAGACCAGATTGTCAGAAGAAGACTGTGACATTGTGGCCTTAGTCGGTATTGCTCAGGAACGTGTGGCGTTTCATCTTGTTGGCAAGTTTAGTGACATCAAGACAAAACGCATGAAGAAACAAGACTTCCGTCCGCTTCGGCTGGAGTGGGAGACTTGGCAAAAGTGCATGGCGCACTTCGGCGTTAACCCACCTCCCCCCAATTTGTACCAAGTTCCTGATCCACTTTGCTTGGGACCCTCAAATCCACACAGGTTTCCATAATCTCTTTGATTCGAGCAGCTTGGTCCTCGGAACTGATGCTGAAACACAGTTCATCGTGGACCGTTAATATAGGATACAGGCCTTCCTTAAAACAATCGGCCATCGCTTTTTTAGTTTGATCGGCGGCTGAACCTTGAATCAGCTTGTTCAATGCCTTGTATGTAAAAGCTCTGCGGATCCCAGGACCATACTCCTTGTTGGCTTGTTCGAATGGAAGCGGCTTGTTATACCCAAAGCTGTTGGGCTCCCACATATCAAATCGGCACTTGCGGCCAAGCAGGGTTCTTACCTGTCCTTGGACCGCGGCCCTTGAAGACACCATATCTGCCAGCCCTTTCACGAAAGGAACTTTCGTGTGGTAGGTCTCTAGCAATTCCTTTGCTTCGTTCTCACTGATGTCCAGTGTGTTGGCCAGCTTTCCTCGGCCCATGCCGTACATAATGCCAAGGTTGACTGTCTTTGCCTCTTTTCGACCGATACCTGCCATGTCTGCCACCATCTGGTGAAAGTCCACGTCACCTGTTTGATATGCATTAACGATCTCTTCGATCGCAGGGCTTGGGTTCCGGTCTGATAGCACAGAACAATAATGCACTAATAACCGCGGCTCTTGGCTTGAGTAGTCAAACGAGCCCCACTTCTCACCTTCTTCTGGCAGGAATAGCCCACGAATTGATTTCTTCAACTCAGGGTCACGCGCTGGGATTTGCTGAAGGTTTGGGTTGCTCGAGCTAAATCGGCCCGTCACTGTGCCGCCGTCGTCGTTACGCAGTTGGTGGAATTCACAATGGATCCGTCCGTTGTGCTCGTACCGCAGAATCGAGTCAATAAACGTGCTGTTGGCTTTGTTCAGCTCTCGCAGTTTAAGGATTTGCCCAGCGATCTCGTGCGGACAAGCTTGCAAGAACGCTTTTGTAATTGAAGGCTGACGGGAATTTTCCTTTTTGGTGTAGGTGTAAGGGACGTTGTAGTAGTCGAGTACCCCGGCCACGCTTGTTGCCACCCAAGGTTCGACCATGATGCCTGTTTGTCGTTTGATCTCATCTTTAATCTCTTTCTCGCGTTTCGCCAAAGCTTTCTTTGTTCGATCTGCTTGATCTAAATCTACCCGAACACCACGTGCTCTCATTTCCAGCATAAGGGGAATCAGGCTGCTTTCCAACTCGAAGATGTGCCAAAGCTCGTTCTTCTGTAATTCTGCTTCAAAGAAAGTCCACAGCTTCAAGGTCAGCGCAGCATCTTGCTCGGCATACTGGCCCACGAATTTAGCAGGAAGCTTCCACATGTCAGCCTTTGGATCGATACCCCACTCTTTTGCCGCGGCCCGCAGGACACGTTCGTTTTTGCGCTCGCCAAGGTAATCACGGCCTAGATTATCCAGTGCGTAACTCCAGCGGTTCTCGTCCAACAGAGGTGCGGCAACCATGGTGTCGATGATCTTTCCTTGGACCTCGATCCCTGCCCACTTGAGCCAGCCTAAATCGTATGTCGCATTGTGGAATAGTTTAGGGATGTGTGGCGTGGCCATCTGCTTTTGCAACCAGCGCATAACAGCATTTTCGGCAATGTTACCGGTCGAATGTCGAATGGGGTAATACCCATTGAAATCGCCAGCGGCGACCGCAATTCCTGCGATATAACCATCGCCCCGGACCCAGCCTGGGCCGAGTGACATGAGGTTTGGGTCACAGGTCTCAAGGTCAATTGCAATGATCTTGGATTGGGTCAAGTCAGGGAAGACTTCCGGGGCACACCAATCAATCTCTAGCTGATCCAGATCCATGCGGTCCAGCCAGTTGATTGTGCTGCTATCATTCTTCTGAGTCGCCATCCGCTACCTCTGTCAGATTCTCTTTAATAAAATCCATATCACACGGAAAAACATATATTGGAGTGCCTTCCCCAATATATGCACCTTGAATATTAAATTCAAAATATTCCTGAGCTTCTTCTGGTGTCATCCCATCCCGGCTCATCAGTGTCTCGCAGATTCGTTCCACGTCGTAAACAAGCACGAAATCATCTACGCCCCATAACTCGGTCACGCCAATTAGGCAGTGATCAAAACCATCAGCTTGATACATTGTCTTTCCTCACTCGATATTCAAAATTTGGGTGAAAGTCTGGGTTGTCACATGGAAACCAATCATTTGTCGATCCATAATGTGTCGCACCCGGTGTCACTCTAAACTCCAGTTTCTGGCCTTCAGCATACGCGTGAATCGCCTCTGCATGCATATGCTTTTTATTAAATATTGCGTCGAAGTTGCTGTTAAACTTCTCTAAATTTACTGAACGATATGTGTCGCCTTTTCCGCTCATTCCTCCTCCTGAACATCTTCAGTGATTAAGTCTCGGTACATGTCAAGTTTAAGAATATCAATAACACCGAAGATCTCAGCGTAGGTTGCATGATGCACTTTCGCATAGTCTTTAATCGCCTCATCCAACGCGTTATACAATTTGGCGAGGTGTGTTTTTCTAAAACGGCCGACTTCTATGTTGGTCACTTAAGTATCCTTATAACGGGTATTTGTACTTTCCAGTATCCACAATATGCAGATTTTCTTTCGTTCTTGTGACTGCAGTATAAAACACACGGTGTTCATCGTCCGGGTTATCCTGCAATGTTTTGTACGGCAGATATCCCATGTCAGAAAGTAGCACAATATTTTGATCTTCCCCGCCCTTCATGCGGTGAATAGTGCTCAGTTTCACCGCAGGTTCTGCGGAAATTTCACCACGACGTTTAATAGCCTGAAGATATCGATCATCGTCTTTCGATAGATTTACAACATCTTCCGGACGCATGTGTGCTCCCGCCAATAACCCGCACTCCTGCACCAGATTGTCAAGGGACAAAGGCCGCGTTGGATCAATCTCCTGAAGCTTTTTCGTCATGCCGTGCCGTACACGTGCATTCTCCCCACGCTTCGGCAGCACGGAATACAACGTCTGTGCTTCCTCCACCGTAATTAATCCGCCCGACTGCAGCTGCTCCCACACGTGCATTGCTTCAAGAAGATCCCGGTCAAAGGACAGGTAACCATTCTTCGAAAACAAAATACCTTCCTGTCGCAGTTGCTCGCCCAGCGTGTTCAATGCATTGGTTGTCCTCGACATGATGGTCCACGAACCTTGGCTCATGTCGATCTCATCAACACTCATGTGGTAGTTGATCATGCCCTCGTGGGTTGTTGGATTCCAAAGCTTTGGCTGGCGCTTTGAGATACGTTTTGCAATTTGTACGGACAGTGTGTGTACACTTCGTGGAATACGGTACGACTGCTCAAGTACACGAATATTGTCGGTGATGCCCAACATGTGGCTCACGTCCACACCGGTGTACCGGAAAATTGCTTGATCATCATCCCCGGCATACCAGATCCTCTTCGCAGACTTCCCCAACACCTTGACCTGCTCCCACTGCAACGGCGTCAGATCCTGCGCTTCATCGACGATCAGGACATCGATACTCGGACCTTGGCCCTTGTTTACCATCATTTCAATCATGTCGGTGAAGTCGTGCTTGCCGGTCTCTTTCTTATATGACGCATACACCCGATCTAGCTTATCGAGCAGCTCCCAGTGCATGTTGTAGTCCGCGTTCTCATTAAACTCTTGCCCCAAAGACACCATCCGCATCTTGGCGCGGTTGATCAGGGTTAAGTACTTGTTGCCCTCTTTGGCAGACATCCGCATGACCCCGTCTTCGTCATAGACTTCAGAGTTGTCAAACACCATGCCCATCTCAAGCCCAATCTGTTTTAAGTCGTATGCGTTAATCACCTCTTCCTTCCGCATGCCTAGAAACCGAAAGCCCATGGAATGCAGTGTGCGAAAGTAAGGTGTGTCTTTCTCTTGTAAGGAAAACTCCTTACCTGCTCGAGCACGCGCCTCATGAATTGCTTTTCTAGAGAACGAAACAAATGCAATGCGGTCAGGTGGCGTGCCCCCTTCAAGCTCTTTACGAATAATTTCCATCAGCGTATGCGTCTTACCGCATCCTGGTGGTCCAAAAATTAACTGCGCTGTCTTGCTCATCGCCGACGTTCCTCCAACCACTGGTCGATTTCACTCTTTCTCCAGCGCACTGCCCCGTCACCGAGGGCAAAGGGCTGAAACAATTTGCCGCTGTCTAGCCACCGGTAAATCGTGGATGGTGCCACGCCAAGATACTTGGCAAGCTCCCCCACCTTTAACAGCTTGTCGTCAGAAGGGTGCTTCATATTTCTCTCCATCAGGCAAGACAACCTCTTGTTCCTTGAATTCTGTGACCCACCAAACACGCACGTTCTTCCAATTCCCAGACTTCTCTTCCTTGTATTTGTAGAAGCCATGGCAATCTTTGTTGTCGTTCAACTGTTTCAAACGTTCTTGAATCTGCGGCCGAGTCAGCTTTACAAAGCCACGCGTGTTCAAATAATCCTGCAAACCCTTGATCTTGAAATAGGTCTTTGAGTTGTCAGTCCATGGCTTGCCGAGATCCAGCTCTTCTGGGGACATCGCACGAATCCGTGAGGTGCAGTACGATTGAAGCAGTTCCTTGAACTGTCCGGTCACTGTCAGTTCTTCCGGCACTTCGATCTGTGTTGCGCCACGCAATAGGTTGTTGACAATCTGTTGCCACTCCGAAGGCTTCAATGTGGGTGGCATGAAGTTGATCTGCTCCATGCACGCTTCCTGAAACTGCAGTGGGATCTGCAGCTGCTTTGTCGTCAGCTCAAGGCGGTGACCATCCACATCAAGGAAGTACAGTCGAGGCTCTGATAACAATATTGTTAATCCGCTGATCGATGGCATCTCTGACTGAGAACCACCACGTCCAATGCCATACTTCTTGCTCTTACAAAGCTGCTTGTTGCAGTGCGAGCAAAACGGCTCGTCGTTACAGGTGTACCCGTAATCCTTGCGCTCATGCTGTTGTTGAATCTGCACCACTTCAATCGCAGGAAGTGGCGGATAAAAATGTTTTTGATTGATCGCTTCCATCTCAGCTTGCCAGCCGTCAGGGAACTTCTTTTTCAGGTACACACCGGTCTGAAACAAACCCTTGTTTCTGGTGCCCTCAGGAAAGCCATGGTTGAGCATTGTTTGCACGCACGGAGGCGCGTCATCAAAGGCCTCCAGGTTGCCTGCAGTCGGAAGAGACGACAGATCGGATAAGGTCATTCGATGGCCTTCGACCCAATCTAAAAAGTCCTCAAGCGAAACATCCTGCCCCTCATTGTCCACCATGTAACGTACAGTGTTACCCGCATCGAAGTACGGCAGATTGATGAAATTGCCTACGTCACCACGGTCCACCAAGATCTTGTCCTGCTTCGGGAAGATCTCACAGCCGCTGTAACCAATGGTTGCGGATATTTCGATTAAATACTCTCGGACCTCGGACGCTGGATACCACTCCGAAAAGAACATGTACAAATGCGCACCGCCAGACTTCGAACGGCACACGGCCATCGGTATCCCAAAACGCTCCATGTCCCGCACAATCTTTGCGTGATCAATCGGATATGTGTCGATGTCGATTGCACCAAATCTACAGCAATTGTCGCTGCGAATCGGAATAGCACCTATCCCGGCTTTGCCGGACAAATGATCCGAAATCTTTTCTTCGGTCAGCGGCTCTCGGACCACGAAACTTTTCGCTTCGGTCTTGCCATTGCGTCTTACTGCGCCAATGTGTGTTTGCCCATGAGCAGCGGTCGATCCCTCAAACGCCGTCATGAAACGTTTTATATTTGACATACCTTCGTTCCGTAAAAAAGGGAGTTAGCATATTTGCTAACTCCCCAAACAATCAGAATGGTGCGTGTTCCTGAGTTGCCATTTCGCCTTGGAGGATCTCCTCCGCGACAGCCTTGGCTTCACCAGACTTGATTGATTTACGAAAGTTCATTGCGGCGTCGAGCAATTCACGATCCTGAACAAAACCGGAATTGGTTACTGTCCAGTTGTACCATGTGCCCATGTCGTTGGACTCTTCAACGCTCTTCAAATGCCACATTGTCCCGAACAGCGGTGGTGATACCAGCACGCCGGTCTTTGGATGCTTGACAGTCAACATCTTGATCTGTGTCTTCCAGCGACGGGAGACTTTCAGTGCAGATGACTTCATGTCAATGATCCCGAAAGACGGAATGCCGTCTTCCACAATGATGCAGTAATGCTGATCGGACTTGACCAGTTCATTGCCGTCAGGCAACACCTCGGTCGCGCCGTTCCGTGTGGTACGGTTTACGTCCGGGTCGGACTTTGACATTTCGCCCAGGAAGCCACCACCCTGTGTCCGTGGTTTGAACTTCAGGTATTTGGTTTCCTGATAGCACGGGATGACAATAATGCCTTCTTCGCCCGACCAGCTTTGACCAGTCACGGTATTGAAGATGTCCCCTTGCGCGGCTCCTGGGATAAACGCGGGGTCAGACTTCTTCACTTGTGGCGATAACGCCTGAATCAATCGGACAAAGGGTATCTGCAGTTCGGAGGAATCGTAGTCGAGACCCTCGCCCTCGTGTCCTGCAAAAATATCTAATACGTCTGCGCTTGGCAGACCCGCTTCTTGTTTTCTAGCAACGGCTGTAGCCATGATTATTTCCTCTTGATATCTGCGGTTTTTGCAACGAAAGCTCCGAACATGTCGAGATCGATCGGCAATCCGTTTTCTACACGCTCACGGACAAATGCCTTGAGCGTCATTGCGTGGATGTGCGTCTTTGATTCCGGATGGAATCCTTTATTTTCGAGGTCGAGCATCACCTTATTGGCTGTGTCGTCCTCACCACGCCCAAACGACAAGATCACATCGTTCTTGATGATGTCATCCAACCCGTGGTCACGAAGCCACTGAAACGCCTCTGAGCGACGATCTTGCGGAATCGATGCCGAGACAAAGGGCTTGAGCTGGATCGACACGTCGTCCACGTCAAGACGGTTCACGCCCATCTCATCCATCAGGTTTGGAATCATCTCAACACAGAGGCGATGCTTTTCTTGTTTTAACTTTTTCAAATGCAGTTCGGCTTGGTCGATATCGGTATCGATACGAGTCAGTTCACGAACAAGATTCGAAAGTGCTTTCGTTGTATCTACGTCTACCTCAGACAAGGCTTCCGCGGCATCCAACATTTCTTCGAAGAACTCAGTCATAAAGTTTATCCTCTTCAGGTGTAAGTGAGTTTGCGTCTCTGAAAACTTATGCTAATGTATCGGAGACAATGCAACAGTAGTGGAGGACGAAGTGGCTGTCAACTATCAATTCAAAACAAAACCATATGCGCATCAAGAAGAAGCAATGCGACGCGCTGGGGACCGTAATGCATTTGCATTGTTCATGGAAATGGGAACGGGGAAATCCAAAACGTTGATCGACAACCTCGGTGAGCTGTTTGTGAAAGGATCACTTAACTTCGCGTTTATCATCGCTCCGAAAGGCGTGTACCGCAACTGGGTCAATAAAGAAATCCCCGACCACATGCCTGACATGCTCCATAAACGAGTCATCCGGTGGGTGTCTGCTCCAAATAAAGAACAACAGGCAGAAATGCGCTCGATCAAAGACGACTTCGATGGATTGACAATCTTTGTCATGAACGTTGAAGCGTTCTCTACAAAGAAAGGACAGGCGGCTGGTGAATGGCTTGCGAAGAAATACGGGGCCAATGGCCTGATCGCCATCGACGAAAGCACAACCATCAAAAACCCCAAAGCAAAACGCACCAAAGCACTGTGCAAGATTGCACACCAGTTTAAGTTCCGTAGGATCTTGACTGGTTCGCCCGTGACGCGTTCGCCAATGGACTTGTACAGTCAGTGCGAGTTCCTCGGACCACGGACCTTGGGATTCGATTCGTTCTTTGCGTTCCAAGGCCGCTACGCAATCGTCAATCGTCGGCAATTCGGACAGCATCAGTTCAATCAAGTCGTCGGCTTTCGACACCTCGAAGAATTGACAGACAAAGTCGATAGCTTCTCGTATCGGGTGCTCAAGAAGGATTGCCTCGACCTACCGCCCAAGACATACACTGTCCGCTATGTGTCGGTCACAGACGAGCAGGCCAAGCTGTATAACGAACTTCGGCACGATGCTCTGACACTGTTGGACAATGGGGAATTGATCACTGCGCAGAACGTTATGACGCAAATGTTGCGTCTACAGCAAGTGTTGTCCGGTCACTTGAAGACAGATAATGGAGACATCGTGGATGTGCCAACCAAACGGCTGGAAGCTTTACTTGAGATTTGTGAAGAAACATCCGGTAAGGTGTTGATTTGGTCACGCTTTCGATACGACATCCAGCACATCCAAGCCATTCTGGAGAAGAACTTTCCGGGACAAGTGGCTTCTTACTACGGCGATACACCCGATGCAGATCGTCAGGGGATTGTGACAAAGTTCCAAGATCCCAATTCGGGACTTCGGTTCTTCATTGGCAACCCCTCCACAGCCGGCTACGGCCTCACACTGACCGAAGCAAACACTGTGGTCTACTACGCAAATGACTTTAACCTCGAAACACGGATCCAGTCAGAAGACCGCTGTCATCGTATCGGGCAACAAAATCCGGTCACATATATTGACCTGATCACAGAAAACACTATCGATGAGCGTATCGTTCAAGCGTTACGTAATAAAATTGATTTAGGCGCAAAAGTACTTGGAGAGGAGGCACGCGAATGGTTAAAACTGAAGCCACAGAAAAACTAATGGAACTTGCATGGGAATATAAACACGGACTTCGGGATATGAAGTCGGCAGTCATCAAAGGCTCGTACATTTCAGGTCTTGATCACGACACCACAGAAATGTTCCTTCGGGGCCTACTTCGCGATAATATAGTGCGGGTAGACTTTTCAAAGAAAACCCGTAATGGCAGAGAAGCGAGGCGCACCGTTGGCCCAGGCCCCAAACTCCCCGACTAGATATCAACGTGGCATCTTCCCAGAGGATGCCCGCGTTAGCGACGTGGGTCGAGCTATTGATCTGCCTGTTCAGGCACTTAACCCCTATCCTCTGAATGTCGAAACAGGCGAGCGCGAGCTGGCTGTTCCCGGTCTCTTTGAAGGCATTGCGGCTTTCGGTCGAGGTACAGCAGAAGCGATCCGTAATCCTGTCTCCACGGCACAACAAGCAGTAGAAGGCATCGGGGGCTTCCTGCAAGAACAAATGCGGATATCCGGCATTCGCCCCGGACAACTGGTTATCGGTGAAGACGGGGAGATGCGTCAAGCCACCGCGGAAGACCTGTCCGCCCTTGATCCTACGCTCGGCGGAACCTTTGCCGCTCCTCTGATCACGCGCGGTGCAGTCGGTGGGCTGGAAGGATTGATGCCGGAAGCGGGTGTACTAACCTCTGGTGGTGTCAAAGGGAAATCTAACGTCACACTTCCGGGACACAACACTCCTAACGACGTGGTAGATTTGGGCGTTAAATTTAAATCTGAGCACCCAGCTTTTAAAAACATGGCTGTTAGTTATGTTGAACCGGTGGACCCCGCTAGTGCCGTTAAGGCTCATAACCAGCGGATACAAGACCAAATAGAACAACTTCAATTCGCAAAGAAATTTGTCGATCCGAATCGTTTTAAAACTTTTGATGATGAAATACAAGAATTGTTTGACGAAAGAATTTCTTTGTACGACACAGAAGAAGCTCAAAAAGAAATAGGTCAAATTCAAAGATACGTTCAAACGGACAACAGAACCGGAACAGACGCTCTCGGCATCATCCGAGTGACTGCGCCTCAAGATGATATTGTCAAAGCATCTGGTGGAAAAAATACCGGACCCCTAGATATTGGACACGATCCTTTATACACAGGAGGAGAAGGTGGTTTATCTCCCGTAGATATTTCCAGAAGAAAAGCGGCCGTAGATGATGAAATGGATCTTTTGCGGGCTGCAATAGAAAGTGGTGATGTTGATTTTGGGGTTCCAAAAAATTTAGACCTTAATTCGGACGAGGGAAAAGCTTTTTTGTTAGATAAAGCTCTTAACACTGTTAAACAAAAAGAATTGAAAGGTGAAATTAATTACAGCGGGCCCAAAAATGCTCCAATAGGTTTCGCAAGATTTGCTGACATTGAGATTAGTGGAAAGCCTTATATGAGATTGACTGAGATTCAGTTTGACTTATTTAAAGAAACAAGAGAATCAAAAAAAGGTGCATCTGTCCGAGACGTTCAAGGCAATGAATGGAGCGGTGGAGAAGATCTTCCTGAGTTATACCCAAACATGAAAAAAGACGATAAGCCGCTGTCTTCCGCTGTTTTAAAAGCAAGTGTTGCTACCGCAATTGAACGTGGATCAAAAGGTATTGTGCTCCCAAATAGTCTTACTTCAGATGCTGGTGTACGGTACTCAGACTCAAACGTTAAAAAACTACTGAAGAAAACCATACGAGACCTTGGCGAAGGGTTCAGTTACCGGAAGGTTGAAGTGCCAAGCATAGTGTCTGTGAAGTTTGATGATATTAGGAATGTTCAAGAAGCCATTCGGGAAGGAAATCAAAAAACCGTTACTGAGCACTACGTTCTCGAGTGGTCGGGGATTGATGAGGTTCCAGATGAAATGAAGTTTGCCAACGGCGGCATCGTGTCCCTGCCTCCTCAGCCCCGCGGGACAGACGGCATTGTGGACGTGATCCGCAAGTACCGCCGCGAAGCCCTTATGGATTAACCATCATCGCCTTCGTAAATCCGCGCCATCAAGTTTAACTTTTCCTGCTCGGTCAGCTGTCGCTTGTAGATTTCAGAGCTTTTCGCGCCCTCTATCACACTATGTGTGATGCGATGCATGAAAAACTGCATCTCTTCCAAATCTTCAAGGTTGTGGTGCTTTCGGTACTTGACCAACGCCTCAAGCGCACGCTTTTCAATGTAATCCTGATAATCCCGCGCGGACATGTACTGCCGCATCCTCTCCAGATTGTCTAACTCATCCGCCATGGTCGGAGCTAGTGGCTTCATTGGATCTTTCATACTTCCTCCGTTCATCTGCTCTGGCCATCTGGCCAATTAACTTTGCAAATTTGTACATTGATTCAGGATTTGCAAGGATCCCGCGGCCACCGATCCGATCCATGGCTTCGACATGCTCCCAGTCCCAACAGATCCCCGCTTCAACTGCTACTTTCCGTATCAAATCGGCCACTGCATAACCGCCATACCACCCATGAAAAATAAATCACGTGCAGTCCTCCAATGATCCAGCCCGCCGTTTCCATTACATCGCTTTTAAAATGCCCACCTGCCTGAAACATTCCATTTTAAAGCTGTTCGCCTCGTGCGCCGGTGCTTTCCATGGATCAGTAAACACAATCTCCACCACATCCAACGCAATTTGCCGCAAATCTTGGTTGTCAAAGCTCTTATGCACCCGATTCCGCAACGTATAGCTCGACACACCCGCATCCCGCTCAACAGCAATCTGATACGCCATGTCAGCAAACACCTCACACAACTGCTTCGCCGTCTCACTGTTCGCGACACTCGGTCCCGCAAAGAAAAAAGCGGCCACAAGGGCCGCTACTCTAATCATCCTTCCCATACACTTTGCCGACGATCACACTTATTTGCCGCGCAATTGATCGCTCCTCTCGCTCGGCCATCTCTTTGACCTTCAAGTACGTTTGAATCGGCACTGCGACCGTCCGGAACTTTGCCTTATCTGATTCTTTCATCTTTGCCATCATAAACCCTCATTCTGATTGACGTAATCTATCATCCGTTGCGATTGTTTACAACAAACACACACTCAGACATCGCGACCTTCCGCCCTTGCGGCCGCTGAACATAAAAAATCTCATTCACCCTAAACGCATCACACTGTGCCTGACTCTGGAACCGCTCGGTATACACCTTGGTGTCACAATGATGACCTCGTGTAGACCCGTCCAACACACAAATCAACGCAATCAACGCAAACATTCCTCAACCTCCGGATCTGGATCCACAGGTGCAACCACACGCAGTTGCTCATCGTAAATGTACGCGAATCGCGTACCGTACTTCTCGATCCACGGACCTCGGTCCATGTAAATGCAGTCCTCCTGCATCTCGATCACCCAATCACCCATTCGACTCATCTCATCCTCCAACACTTTTATGCGCTTATACGCATAATTCTGCTCCTTATATGCGTTTATACGCATGTATAAGGGTAATAGGTTATATAAATGGGGTAGTGATACCCCTTTCATGCGTTACCGAGCCAGCATCCGCATGCACGTCAGGAATGAGTGCTCTTGCAGGCAATCAGTCCAAACATGTGCGACGTAGTAGCCAAGCGCCCCGACGAGAATTAATGTAC
>Ga0099848_1000757_pt1 | contig 15103 bp, 24 predicted proteins | sample CB_VirMetaG_3_FD_78179 | JGI IMG/M metagenome (GOLD analysis project Ga0099848, IMG submission 78179) | Freshwater to marine saline gradient viral communities from Chesapeake Bay - CB_1508_1S Viral MetaG | ecosystem: Environmental > Aquatic > Marine > Coastal | place: USA: Chesapeake Bay...
ATTAGGATTGGGGGAATTCCGCTAGTCGAATCGACAGCATCGATCTTCTCTAGCGAGATGGCGTATTCGTCAAATGGAAATGACTCGATAAACGGTAGGGCTTCGTACAGGCTTTCCGCCTTATTTTGATGAGCATGGTCACCCATAGTAAAGACCTTTTTATTATTTATTATGAGTAATACCTGGATGGAGCTCAAAGCAAAAACATTTTTGCTCTTAAAAACCTAAGCTGCTTTCTGAATATAAGATAGACATGGAGAATATCGAAAAAAGGATAAAAAAATTAGATCTAAAGCAGAATGCTATCAAGATCTTGATCAACTCAATCTATGGTGCATTTGGCAATAAATGGTTCTATTTCTATAATCCAGACATAGCCCAATCGATTACTTTACAGGGCCAAGACCTTATTAAGTTTTCGATCAAGGCCGTGAATCATTATTTTATGGAAAAGTGGCATAACGACCGAGAATTACATGAAAAACTCGGAATCGCCCAGTATAAAATCAACCCAATCGATAGGGACGCCGCCATCTATACTGATACTGACTCGATATATGTTCAGTTTGATTCAGCGATAAGTTCCATTGAGGGTGCCCAGTTTAGCTCAGATGAAGCTTTAAATATCTGTATCGCAATAGATCGATATCGACTCGCTGAGTATTTTAACGTCTGTTTTGAGAAATACGGCGGGCTCTTTAACACCAAGAATCGGCAGAATTTTGAGCTTGAAAATCTATCGGTTTATGGCTTCTGGTTAAAGAAGAAAAATTATGCAATCAAAGTCGCATATACTCCAAACAAAGAATATTCTCTTTTACCCGAAGAAAAAAGATTCCTTGTCATTAAAGGATTAGAACAGATCAAGAGTTCCTATCCAGACTGGGCTCGTAAAACAATCATGGCGTTAGATACTATGATCCTTGAAAAGGGTAAGACTCTTGATCTTGAGAATGATCTTATTCCTGAACTTCACAAGGTCAAAAAAGAATTTATGACTCTAAATACAGATGAAGTCGCATTTAACTTTAGAGTTAGAGTCTATAATAAGTATGTGGCCAGTGAAAAGGACTTGGACTTGAAAAAGGGTATATCGATTTATCCAAGAGCCGCTGCCTATCACAATCACATGCTAATAAAAAGTGGGTTGAATCGAAAATACAATGCTATTCGAGAAGGAGATAAGATTAAATTTTATCACTGTGCCGAAAACGAGCATGGATTTGATGTATTTGCCTACTCTCCTGAGAATTATCCAGCCGAACTTGCTCCTCCACACGACACCGAGAAACAGTTCTTTTCGCTTATCGTTGATGCAGTCAACCGACGACTAGAAGCCATGGGTCTAGGTAAGATTGATGAAAATCTAAAGCGAGCGGTCGAAGTGATTGAAATCAAGACGAAGAAAGTATTGACCGACGCTGACATATATCCGCTCTATATAGTAAATTCTCAAACATTGGAGCAAGAGGAAGTTCCTGAGAAGTTTTGGAAAATTATCGGCAATCCGGATAATGAACCTGCTGAATCAGACTTTAGCGAATACTTGGAAACCATCTCAAAGTTTGGATTGAACACCGTAATTGTTCCTAAATTCGAACTTCCAAAATACATAAAAAAGATTGAGCGTAAGCTTGAAAAACTTTCGCTTGCTCAAAATATAGACAGCGACACAGACGATGAAGATGAATAACTACTATTTGTATTTAGATGATGTCCGAACGCCAAAGGATGGTGATTGGATAGTGGTTCGAGATTATGAGCAATTCGTAAGCAAGGTCAGAGAAATAGGTCTTGAGAATTTTCATACTATTTCTCTTGATCATGATCTTGGGGATTCTGCCATGAAAGAATATTTCAATAATGTTAGTCCTAATTTCAAGCTCGATTACGATAACATTAAGGAGAAGACCGGACTAGATTGTGCAAAGTGGCTAGTCGAAGAATTTTACACCCTTAATCCAGCAAGAGTTACCGCAGCATATTCAGATCGTCGGTTGACTACTATCTCTTTTCCAAGAGTATTAGTTCATTCGGCAAATCCAATAGGGTCTGCAAATATCATGGGATATATCAATAATTTCCTAATGAACGAGGGTCAACCTCAAGATTGTGTAAGAGTAAAAATTCCACACACTCATTAATGCTAGATTTTGAGATAAATCGATCAGTCGACGATTTTTGTAAGGAAGTTCTTAAAAAAAGGTTTCCAAACGACCCAATTCGACAGCAGATTAATAATACTGATAGGGACAAGCTAAATTTTGCTTGTCCCTTTTGTGGTGATTCTAAGAAGGACCCTAATAAAAAGCGTGGCAATTTATACGTGACAACAGGCACCTATAAATGCTATAACGACGGCTGTGGTGTATGGATACCCCTTACTAAGTTTGTTGCAGCACTGAGCAGAAAGTATGATGTTTCTCCTCCTTCCATAAATAAGCCAAAGGTCGAGTTTAAGGTGGCCTCTCCCAACAAACGTAGGGGATCGCTTATAGAATTTTTGATTAATCGGCAAATTGGAGCAAAGTTGTTAGATTTTTCAGAGGTCGCCAGGAGATTTTCCTTGATTCCATGTAAGGATGCTCCAATGGAAAGTCCAATATATGCATACGTTCTATCTAGAAAGATAAACACCCTACCTGTTTTTGAAAAGACTTGTTTTTATGATTCTAGGGAGAATAAGATATACCTGTTCAATTTGGATCTTAAATCTAATAAGATTTTAGGTTTTGCTGTCAGACATATTGATGATAGTTATACTGGTCCAAAGTATAATATAAAGAACTATGCAGAATTTAAACGGACCGGTCTTATTCGAGAATTGGACGATGATAGCATCCAGGCAATCGATCAAGTAAACAACTACTTTAACATATTAAACGTAAGTTTCTCCGAAGATCTTACCATAACTGAGGGTCAAATCGATTCGATGTTCATACGAAACTGTGTTGCAGCAACCGGCGTGAGTAAAAGCAATCAGTTATTGGATAACCTGGCCAGTCTAAAGAGTACTCGAATCCTATTTGATAACGATAAGGCGGGCCGTTTTAAATCAATTGAATTGATTAAAAAGGGTTATCGTGTCTTTATGTGGGCACATGCATTAATGGAACTAAAGTCAAAATATCCAAAAAGAATATCTTCAATAAAAAGGATCAAAGACGTCAATGATTTATTCATATTCATGAGTTTAATGAATCCATCAATCACTTATGATGAATTCAATCAATTTATTGATTCTCATTTTTCAAGTTCCACACTAGACATAATTTTTCTATGATAAATAAAAAAAATAAAAGACTGTCATGTATAAAGTAATGAAACTTGACGAATATTCTACTGGAGGAAAGTTTAAAGCTAATCCTGCTTCTCCAGAAATAGACACCGCTCTGCTTGATGAACTCGTTGAGTTGGTTGGGTCTGAAGAAGAAGTTGAGGAAGCAGCTAAGGCCGCTTTTGAAGAATTAGCCGACTCCTTTGAAAAGGGAGAAGTCGAATTAAAAGAACAGCCTGTTCCTGAAAACCTTGCACTGGCATCGTTAGTCGTTAAACTTGTTGAGCTTGGAAAGATTGGACCTGAAGAAGCCGACGATTTTATAGAAAAAGCAATCGATTAATCTTTTAATATGACTAAGGGAAAAGGAATTCAAAAATTCCTTGCTCCACAAAAAGGAAGTAGGGTTAGGCAAGGATATTTTACACCACAAAATCCGGAAAAATACATGGGGGATCCCAGCAAGATCGTATATCGTTCGAGCTGGGAACTTAAGTTTTTGCAGTACTGTGATCAAAATGAAAAGGTATTACAGTATGCAGCTGAACCTATCGGAATATCCTACTGGAATCCCATTCTTAAAAAGCAGTCTACTTATTGGATAGACACCGTAATGGTGACTAAAAATGATGATGGCTCGACCACCAAATGGATGATTGAAGTAAAACCTGACAAATACCTTACTCCTCCTGAACCTCCTAAGATTCTCACTGAAAAGAAGACTCTTTCATATGCACACCATGCAAAAGCATATATCATTAATTCTGCAAAATTTGAAGCCGCTCGAGAATATGCTGCTCTCCATAATATGCGATTTGGCATAATAACAGAAAACTTTCTGTTCAATCGTATGTAAAAGAAATAAACTTTTATTTTCTGAAAAGATTTGAGGACATAGAAAAAAATTTAGGTCGCTATGATTATTATGAAGCGGCAGACTCCTTTGGAATATCAATAACTCGAAGATTTCCTCCAGGAAGATTCTATGCATTAAGAACCTCGGTCGAGGTGTCACAGTTAACGAACGATACTGTTCCTCTATTAAATAATGGCCGCCCATATTACGATATAGATCCCATTGGACTATGCCTTTATTATGAAGGCTGGGCCCAATCGGAGAGCATACTTATGCTCAATCTTAAGGTGATACCACCGGCGATATGCGATAAACTACTTGAAGCCTATTACAACTTTGCGATGTTAAATGGGCTAAAATCTCTATATTCATCAAAGGGTGAGCTTTTGCCCAGTTCAGAACGTTCTGGATTAGATCAACCCTTTTACTTGGTGCCCCCGACCATCTTAGCGAACAGCATAGGTGCCACTAACCTAAACTATGCGATAAATAAGTATAACATAAATAACATAATTTCAGTAAAATTAATTGATTGGGACAATTTAGGAATGTTAGTAAAGCCACGACTTTCAAGCAGAGGTCTTTATCCCGAACCCTTTAATTTTGAAATAATGTACGATCAATTCATTAAAAATTCATTTGAATAATGGCAGGTTTTTTAAATACACAAACAGTAAGGACCGGCGGTAAGCTCGCAGGACTCAGTAAGTTTGGAACGCGTCATGAGGATTTACTACTAAGGAACTCTCAGGCAATCGGGTTTATTGAAAGTCAGATATCGGCTCGATCAAACCGAATCAATTCTGGTGATGATCTTCTTAGATTTTCAATGGCCATTGCAGACACCACCTCTCAACTTAGAACAAAAGCAATTGCCTTTTTCCATCTGGATTACGCCGTAAAACGGGAGAGACTGCGCGATGTTGCGGCCAACGGGGAAATTGAATTTATCCTCGAGACGATAGTCGATGATATGATCGTATATGATGATGAGGGAAGATTTGCCCATTCTCGAGATCTTACTGGAAAAATGATGTATCGTGGAAAGAATAAAGACGAACGTCTTAATTTTCAGGAAGGAGTTATAGAAAAATATAACGATAACTTTGAAAAGATCTACAATGCTTGGGGATTTGGAGAAAGTATTTCAGCTTGGCAATATGCATTTCAATTCTTGATAGAGGGTCACCTTTGCTTTGAAATCATTTATGATAACCTTGAAAAACCTCGAGAGATCATAGGATTTAAGGAGCTTGATCCTGCCACAATCGCTCCACAGTTACAGAAGGATCCTAAAGGAAAGGTATTCTTACAGTGGACACAATTCGACCAGGCAACCGGCTCTACTCGAACTCTAAATGATTCACAAGTCATTTATATTTCATTCTCAAATCACTTTAGAACCAAGCGAGTATCCTTTGTCGAAAGACTTATTCGTTCTTTCAATCTTCTTAGGATTATTGAGCATAGCAAAGTGATATGGCACGTAATGAATGCTCCGATTCGTCTCACGACGACTGTTCCAGTTGGATCGAAGAGTCTACAAAAGGCTCAAGAAGACGTTAAAGAATTCATGAACCTGCTTAAGGAAGACGTGTATTTCAATGGGGATAGCGGAGAGCTCACAGTTGACGGTAAACCTAATATCTTATTCTATAAGAATTATGTCCTTCCAGTCAATGACCAGAATCAACAGGTAAAGATTGATGCATTATCTTATCCCGGTCCAAATCTTTCTGGCTCTGAGCTATTGGGATACTTTACTAAAAAGCTTAAGATGGACTCAAAAATACCTTATTCACGTTGGGAAGGTCAATCTGGTATGGGGGCCTTTACTCTTAACGCCGAAGGAATTAGTCGAGAGGAAATTAGATATCAGAAATTTATTCGCAGGTTACGCTCAGCATTTTCTGAGTTATTGGTCAAGCCATGGTATCTACAAATGTGCCTAGACTATCCTGAGCTTTCGGAGGACTATAAATTCCATAACGCAATCGGTATCACATATCATAACGATAATGTGTTTGAAGAGATGAAGCAAAATGAGATCGAATCAAAACGTATTGCTTCATTCCAAGCCAAAAAAGGAATTGTTCGAGACGATGGCACTCCGTTCTTTGCTACTGAATACCTGATCAGAAAAGAACTCAAGATGACTGAAGACGAGATTGAGGCCAACCAAAAGTGGTTCGATCAAATGGATGAGGAAATTGATGCAGAAGCAGTCCAAGCCGCTGCTGGCACCGCACCAATTCCATCCGGAGGAGTCGCACCGGCACCACCAGCAGCTGAAACGCCTGCGGCTGGAGGAGAAGCAATTGAAGGTGGAGAATCTGGAGCAGAAGGAGCTCTATAATTGAAATAAGGGTGTGGCGAAAATGATGTTTCCTTTTACTCGCTGCGTCTTATTGGATAGTATCCGTTTGAACGACATCAGCCCTTATTCAGTTTCATTTATTTCATAGAAAAAACTATCCGAATCACCGGCAGACCACTTTAAAGAATTTTCACAATAAAATTCTTTAGTAGATACTTTAAAATCCGGTACTTTTACTCCACTTGGCGTAAGTGATTGATCATAAAACAAAACTCGGTTATTCGGCTGAGCTGCAAACTGACCGTTATCCATCTTTATTATGTTAAAGCTTTTATGCTCATTCGGTGTTTGCGAAAGACTTGTGTTTAATTCATTAGGATCGCTATGGCAGCTATCTATTGTAAACATGTAAGTACCGTCATATAATTTACGATCTTTCATATAAACTTTACAGTCTAATCCAGCCAGTGTGCTTTTTTCCAAAACTGTTATGTTATATGAAAAAGCATCCCATATTTCTAAAAAATCAAGAGGCAGTAGATCATCTTGTTTTAGATCAGTTTTCCAAACGTATGCTGAGATAGGCAGCTTATCATACACCGCTCCATAATTAGTCAATATCGACTCAATATACAGGGCCTTACCTTTAATTGATTTGACGCTCACCCAATAACATGGCTCGTATTCTCCATGGCCCTTTTCAAAGTCGTATAAAAATTCTTTTCGTATATAGCACGACATTGGAGGAAGGTTTGCAATCAAATAACTCATAATTAATCGTAGAAAATAGATAAAGTGTTTTTAACTTCAGGTATGTCTATTAAAAGCACAAAGATATCTCGATTCGACTTATCGTCATTATATACAGCAGGTCGGATGTTTATATCTCTTTTTCTGCTCTCACCGACGTATCTATCGAGTTGGCTATATGCTTCCTTAGTAAGAAGATGTGGGTTTACATTAAACTCAAACAAGTATTTCTCGACTTCAAGACCAAAGTCAGGTTCTCCTAAAACCTCTCCTTTATTTGTAAAAAGAGTCATTTTAATTTGTTGAAGTAGCGACTCAATATCGTCGGTCACCTCAAGTTGTTCAGGTCGATGTGCAGGATCACTCTCTGGTCTTATGTAAAAATCTCTAAGCTGTGCCATATAAGATTATTTATTGACGATATAAGAGCATCCAGTCCGGAGTGTTTTCTCCTTTCATCATGTCTTTAACGTCCTGCATTTCTTTTTCAGCAGTCGCCACAATATTTTGATAATTGATGGTCACGTCGCCAGGAAGAGTATAATTAAAAGTTTGTAGCATGTGCGAAAGTCGCACTTTTGCATGGGCACGAACATATCTTTGAAAGACTTCGTCCTCAAATAATTTATCTTGATCTATTTTTTTATAGATAGAAATCACTGCATTTGTCTTAGGGGTTCTCCCGACGACTCCTAACATTTTGGTGTTCTTGTTATAATCATATGCAATCGTATCTAGCATCAGACCCTTTGTTAGATCTAAGAACGAAAATATTAGAGTACGATACATAATACTTTCCCCAATAAATGGAGTAAGATAGATTTCTGAACCGATAAATTTTTGCTCAGAGAAGTCCCTATCGATCGTTGCAAATATCGATCCACCGGTTGCCTCTTTAAAATCGATAACGAATTGAATACAATCAGGCAATTGAATCTGTCTAAATTTCTTAAATTGTGGAGTCTTAAACAGCTCTAATGGCAACATTAAATATCCTTTCTCAACCGCATGCCTCCAGTTATCCCAAAAATATCGAGAATCAATCTCAATAATTCTCTTTATCTCCTTTTCAGGTAAAGAATAGGGAAGAGCGCCAGAAAAGGTGATCTCATCATTTATGTCTTGTATCAATTCAACTAGAGTCATGGATTATTGATTTGAACCAGGTCCGCTTCCGGTAGAGTCATCGCTAAATCTAACCTGTCCTTTATCAATGTTCAGATCAAATTCTTTATCTCCCATCATGCGGCCCATTGCTCTCTGATTTTTTTTGTTTACAACGTTATCTTGTTTGCCGGCGCGGTCCATTGAATTGTACATCATTTGTCCCAATGCTTTCTGCTTCATTTTCTTTTTCCAATCACTATGAAATATCATATTCATTGCCCGTGTGATATCCACTTCTTCGACTGTTCCATCATATCTTTGAGGATTTCGAGCAGCCTTTTCATTCGCTAGTTCCTGGGCAATTGCCATCACCGATGTATAGAGACCGGCAAGAGCGCTTTGTACCATGCCTTTAAAATTAGTTGGGTACACTACCTCTTTAGTAGCCTCATTGATGAATTGATTATATGTCTTTGCTCTTTTTGACATTATACTTGTGGTTGAGCTGCTGGCGCTTGTGCCGCTTGTGCTTGGGCCGCTTGTTGCACTGCTTGTTGTTTTTCAGTCGCTTCTTTATTATACGCGTCAGTAAGATTTTTAAGCTCTTGTTCCTTAGCTATCACCTGTTGCTTTAAGTTTTGAAGTTCAGTTGATTTTTGTTGAAGTTCATCATATTTAGCAGCAAGAGCCGTGTCCTGAGGTTTAGGGCCCAATACTTGACCTTGTTCATCCACTTTTTCAGAAGACTTTGTAAATTTCTTAAAGTTTTGAATATACGACATTTTTATCTAGTCTTTTTATTATTTATTTGAGTCCTTTCAGAAGCAGCTTTAAGAAACTCGTAATAGTTTAACACTCTCTTCTTTTTGGCCTTTGGGTTTAATCCGAAGGCGCTGGTTAATCTTCCTCCACTTAGGAATGGAGAATTATTCCAATGAGTTGGAATCGATGAGGAGGCTCCTTGAAAAAACATGAAGGCGCTTGCTCTCTTTGTATCTGGTCGCTGGATTAAATCCAACGGGTCCCTTTCCATCGAGTTTGCACCCATTGCCTCATTAATATATTCTTCAAACCTTTTAATCATCTTATGCTGGAAAATCCAATTCATCACGAGCAGGTTCGACTTGTGCAGAAAAACTTAAGTCATCCTCATCCTCAATATCGTTCGAATAGAGTTCAGTCTGATCTGCGTCGATTCCGTCCATCATCTTGTCTTGGATAAATTTTTCGATTCCCATGCAAACAAGAGGATCAATTGATCTACATCTTTCTAAAAAATCAGAGACAGTCAAGGTCATTGGATTATCAGCGGCGCTTGATTCTCCTTCTGCAGGTAATGCAAGAGAATCGTCGTTTGAATCAATTTCTTCAGGTGTAGAGTCGTCGCCGAGCTCTGACAATTCTTCTTGTGAAACTATCTCGTCATTTTCAAAAAGTCGATTTAATTTTGTATACATTTTCATTTGTCAGATTTATTTAGTTTATTTATTCAAAACTGAGCTCAGTATTGTATGAATGATCTAAACACTCACAGTATGCAGGAAAATGAATTGAATTATGAAAGCGTGCGTAAAGAAATAAAAAGAAAGCTCAAAGAAATTGAAGAGCTAATTGAATCTGAGCAAAGAACTCCATTCCATGTGCTATTCATGGTAAACGATGACCTAGAAGATATTATGCTGAATTGGGATGATTCTCCAGCTAGAGGATTCAATCCCTTTCTTGATGAAGCTTTTTAACAAGCTTGGCCAGCTTGCTTGCCCTAGAAGATTTTGGATTGGCTCCATACATGGTGTATGATCTTGGGCTTTGGTGCACCGCCATTGACTGCATAAATTCTAAAAAGCTTTCGACGATCATTGTCTTTTTAATTGACTGTTTAACACTCCGCCAAGCTTGGACGCTTCTAATCTAAGCTCAACGATATTTTCAGCATTGAGGGTTTTTCGACGATGCGTGTATTCGACCGCAAGAACTGCAATACACCTGTCTTCAACATTATTGATTGCAAAAAGATATGAGCTCTTTGTACCATTTTCCTCAGCAATATGTTTTAAACCATACGTTGCAATCGTTTCATCTTTATAATCTGGAATTTCAATATAAGACTTATCGAGCACTGCTCCAAGCGATTTTGAAAAAAGATTGACCGGAATATTTTGAAATGTGCGCTGAATTGAATCTTGGGATCTTTTAACATTCTCAAAAAAGATGCTAAACTTTTGAATAGATTTGCCAGTCGGATAATAATGACCTCCATTATGAAACTGCGCGATCCATACTCGATCCGCTCCAAACTCCTCTGAAATCTTTTCAAGCTCGTCACACACAACATTCGCATTGACTACTGCCTCAACGACAGTATCCTTTTTCTTTCTTTTTTCAAGATAGTGCTTGATAATAATGATGCTGATTGGCCCTAGGACTCCCGTCAAAAAGGCGATAATTACTTCGTTCACCCGCTTAGCTTTTTTTATTATGGATTACAGCCACAGTTGGCTCCCATTTCAGAATACTCAATATCTTCTCCACATCCAGGACAAACCTGTTCGTCGTAGTAATCACCCTCTTCATAGTTATCACCATATTCTTGATCCATTTCTGAATAGTGATTATGATAGGCTTCCCCAATAAATGAACTGAAACTCCTTAACTCAAGGGATTCATCAAGCTTTGGATTGGCTCCTGCTTCCGGTTCAGGAACATCATCTGATTCATCATCCTCTTCATCATCTTCTTCAGATTCTTCTGATTCTTCTGATTCATCATCGTCCTCTTCAGCTTCTTCAGATTCTTCCTCTTCAGCTTCTTCTCCAGCGGTTTCTATTTCTTCAGTCTCATCGTCGGCTTCAACTGCTTCAATTTCCTCTGGAGCTTCCATTGAATCATCGGTCGCATCTGGGGCAAATGCCGATGTGTCTGGACCCGCTGGGGTTTCTTCGTAGTCTCCGGTGACCGGTCGTCTTGGACCGATCGGTTTTTGATCGTAGGTTTCATCATCAAATCCTTCTTCGAAATTTGATTGAGATTGTATTATTGCATCAAGTCCTAATTCCTGAGAATTACCCTTAGAATATTTGTCGAAAAACTCGCCAAAGTTTAAAACTCTTCCTGACATGGTTTGGAGTTATTTTTAGTTATTTATTTAAAGCGTTTCTAAACTTAGGCTTTAATTACAATTAGAGTATTAGTATTGTTTAAAAAATTGGAAAAATATGAAAGAATTCAAAGCCGGCGATCAATATAGACAAAACGAATTAAGTCTTATTCCTGGAGGAAGAAGTGTTCGTGTAGTTTATACTGACGGCCGAATCATCATTTATGACAAAATTAAAAATGTAAATGCATACATCAGACGGCTTATTAAGAAGTCTGATGTGATTGAGGTTTCTTGTGAAGGCGTCATACTTTATTCAAGATCGAAAACTTGAGAGCTATCAATAAGTATAATATTCTATGAATTATACTAATCCGGACGACCCAAATCATGAAGATTCTCCACAAGACTGGTTGAATTCTTCGCTTATTTTTGCTAGAACCCTCTCTTTAATCTTAAACGATAGCGAAGGGATAGTTGTAAATCTTTCAGGGGACATGCATTTTCCAGATGACCCAACCATTAAAAAGGTGATAGTTTTCAACAAAGATGAGCAAATCCATGTGGTGGACTGTGAAGGGGATATAGAAGAGGGCACATATGTTAAGATATTTGAGCATGGCCTGAACTAATGGAAAAGAAGAGACCCGATAACGTCGCTTGGGATGAGGAAACCCAATCTTGGGTTCCAGGAATATTGCCATACGGCTCTAATGTCGGGGCTCCTGCAATTCGCCCAACTGATACTGGTTCTTGGAAGGCAAGTGGGGTTGCTAGAGCAAACAAACAGATCCATGCAAAGTTCTTAGAATTAGCTCGGGAATACGAAAAGCTGGTCGAGGAATTTGGGTGGAGCGAGTTAGTATATGGTGCAAAGTTTAATTTTGAGCCAATCGTCGGTAACTCGTACCATCTTTATAAAAACAAAGCTGGGGAGATCTTTCTTTCTATGATTTCTCCAAATGAATGGGATATGCCTTGGCTTGGAGAATTCAAGCTGACCAGCGACCACCAATGGATAAAATTAAATGGAGATGATCATCACTAAAGGTAAAAAGAAAGGAATCATACACACTATGCATATTGAGTTAAGCCACATTTTTGCTGTGTTTTTTCCAAAGGATTTTCACGAAAAGTACAGATACTTGGGAAGCATTCCATGGAATGAAGACGGCACAATATTTAAAGCAATGGAACCGTTGATCATTTTCATGGACCATCGAGCAAAACCAAAATGGTGTCCACGTTGGTTTCTTAGATTTTTACACCTTTTTGGAAACGACAATTCTATTGTACGCGTCAGGAATCGATGGTTACACAATCTACACCGTCGGTTAACTAGAGGAATTCTACTAGTTGATTACAAAACAAAATGGTCTGAGTATGATCTAAGAATTTCGATTTATGGAGATAAACAGCTACATGATCTGGCCGATATGATTGAACTCAAGGTACACGATAGCGGTCTAAGATCAGAACTGATTGCATCAATTAAAAAGCTAGATCCTGAATTTAGTACTGATTGGTGGAGCCTTGATAAACTGTCAAAGTACAAAGATCTATTAATGGAAAACGAAGAGGATGAAAAAGAGGCTAAGAGTTGAACCTTTCTCGGTGGCATATCAGGCGTATATTTTTCCGACATTTAGATGGACATATGAGTCTGACTTGAATGGATATAAAAGCATTGAGGTAATTTGGTGGACATACGGAATAGAGTTCAGCATATATAATAAAGAAGATGAGTAAGATACTACTTTGGTGGAAATTCGATGGAAGATACATGCACCGTGATTTTATACATGGCGTTAAGAATCTTTTTTACTGGTTTTCTATCATTTGGAAGGATCGTAATTGGGATCACTCATTCATATTACAGATGTTGGCCCATAAACTAAAGGCTCAAGCAAAGTACATCGGTGGCCGTAATTTTCATACGACGGCTAAGCGAGACTCTGAAATAATGCTGACCTGTGTGCGCCTCATTGAAAAGCTGGATTCGGGCTACTATGAGCTTGAATATTTTGAATATCACGAAAGTGATATTCAATTTGAACCCACTTGCAAGTCATCTGATCTTATTGAAGTAAAGATAAATCAAGTTTTTGAGAAGTTTGACGAATATTTTGCAAAATATCCACTAATCTATAAAAGAGTAATGAATGGTGAGGGCTGGTTGAAGATTGAGGATAAAAACGATAAACATAGAATAGCTAGCTGTATCTCACACATGAATCACGATAGAGCAAAAAAGCTCCTTTTTAAATTGATGGAACGCAATATCGAGGGCTGGTGGGATTAAAAATAATCTTCATAAAATGAAAAAACTGCTTATTATTTCGACGGCCTTTTTTCTAATGGTCGCCGCTTGTAACTTAAGAAGAGAATCTTTTAAATTTGAAAATTTCTCTGAACTCATCAAGTACCAAGCTTCTCCACTTGAAACCAATTTCACATATCGCCTTGAATTAGGAGACACCGTTCAAATGGCATTGCAAAAAGACGTGATCTATTTGACAGCATCACAACATAGGGATGGGCTTCATGTGACCGTGATGGTCGATCATGCCCCAAACCGATCTAAAAAATAATCTATTAAAATGCTAAAATTTTTAGGCATATTTGCCATCTACTTATCGCTAGTCGCGTGTAATCCAGAGACCTTGATGGCACCGACATTTGCCAGTGAATTTGAGATCAATCAGAGCTACGTTCAGACACAAGTCATATTGTATGATGAATGGGGAAATGTGATTCCGGATTTCGTGCCAGCTCTGCAGCCATTCGTGAATGAAGGCTGTAATACCGCTTGGGATAATCTTTCAGCAATTGTCGAACCCGATGGGTCCATAATTTATTATATTGCATTACCCGATTATACTCCAGATTCGACAGATTATGATAAATCCCGGTTTACGTTTATTTACCAAGCTCAAAATCCATGGTTTGGAGAGTTTGATGACGAACCGGCATATGCTCAAATTGCCGGTCCGGGCTGGTATATGCTGCCGATCGACGATTATGGAAGCATGACATGTAATGGTCTTCAAGAGATCCGTATTTGGGTATTGGATGAGCTCACTGGCACGTGGTTCATGAATTCACAAGTCTGCTGGGCAGGATATCTATGTAATGGCCAAAGCGATTGTGATCAGGGCTGGTCATTTGATCAGATTGACTATGCTACTTACGACTCAGGATACATTCACATGACTACCGGCCAAATAAGCAATAATTAAATGATCTTAGCTCTAATATTAACTTTAATATGTCTGATCGGAGCCGGTTTTTTTAAGGGCCGACTTGACGCAATCGCTGATGAAGGAGTAAAAACAGCGGATTGGAAGAAAAAGTACGCAGATCCTCTGCTCTATTCAAAAAATCACTGGTGGTATCTCGGACTCTATAAACCGACTTATGATGAACGGTTTCCATTTAGCACGACACTACTGGTTTTCTTAACTGATTCTTGGCACAGAAATCAGTTCTTTATGCTTCGCTGTTTATATTCTGCGATTGCACTAGGGATCACTGGGGATCCTTTGATCTTTGCCGTATTGATTCTTATCGCCTTTCCAATTGGATTAGGTGTTGCATTCCAGATTTCATATCTGAAGAAAAGATTAAAAATCAAAACAAAACGTTATGAGTTACTTTGTGAGATAACTGGCGATGAACCATGGGATTCTCAAGTAACCA
>Ga0099848_1000758_pt1 | contig 15101 bp, 2 predicted proteins | sample CB_VirMetaG_3_FD_78179 | JGI IMG/M metagenome (GOLD analysis project Ga0099848, IMG submission 78179) | Freshwater to marine saline gradient viral communities from Chesapeake Bay - CB_1508_1S Viral MetaG | ecosystem: Environmental > Aquatic > Marine > Coastal | place: USA: Chesapeake Bay...
CATAGACATTTATGAAGGTACTTTTGTAACTACTAATTTTGTAGTTGATATAAATGATCCAAATCAGAAATTTATTTTAAACAATGCAAATATTGATATAGATTCTATTACAGTTTCAGTAAGAAATACAGAATCAAGTTCGGTAAAAAACACATATAAACTTGCAAAAAATCTTTTTGAAATTGACTCAAAATCAAGAGTATTTTTCATACAAGAAATTGAAGACCAAAGATATGAATTAATTTTTGGGGATGGTATTTTTGGCAAAAAACTTGATAATTTAAATTATATTGAGGTTAATTATAATATAACAAATGGTGAGAGTGGAAATGGAGTTTCTTCTTTTAATTTTGCTGGCAGAATTGTAGACAACTTGAATAGAGTTGTAACTACTGGAGTATCTCTAATAACTACAAATTCTGAATCACAGAATGGCAGAGAGATTGAATCTGTAGAGTCTATTAAAAAATATGCTCCCAGAAAGTACTCTTCACAAAATCGCGCAGTTACTGCAACTGACTATGAAACTATTATACCAACGATTTATCCAGAAGCGGAGTCCGTATCTGTTTTTGGTGGAGAAGATTTAAATCCACCAAGATATGGAAAGGTTTTTATATGCATTAAACCAATTAATGGGCCGTTTGTTTCAAATCAAGTTAAGGATAATATTGAGAAAGATTTGAGAAAGTATGCTGTTGCGGGTATAGTGCCGGAGATTATAGATTTAAAATATCTTTATCTCGAAACTGACACTACAGCATACTATAATTCAAATACAACACTCGACCCAAATTTACTTAGAGAGAAGATACTTAATAATCTTAATAATTATTCAAATTCAAAAGAACTTAATAGATATGGTGCCAGATTTAAATACAGCAAATATCTAAAAATCATTGATGATTCTGATAGCGCAATTACATCTAATATCACTAAAATTTCAATGCGCAGAGATTTAAGTCCTGTTTTAAATACTTTTGGCGATTATGAAATTTGTTTCGGTAATGAATTTCATATAAAAAATCAAAATGGGTACAATATAAAATCTTCAGGATTCAATATTTCTGGAATAAATGAAACTTTATATATTGGTGACATTCCAAATGAAGATAAAATTACTGGTAGCATATTTTTCTTTAAACTACAATTTTCACAACCAATAATTGTAAGGAGAAATGCTGGGAAAATTGATTATTCAAAGGGTGAAATAATATTGTTTCCAGTAAATATAAGTTCTACCAAAAAAACTTCACTTGGTCAGCAAATAATTGAAATTTCAACCATTCCAAAGTCGAATGATGTAATCGGATTACAGGATTTGTATTTACAACTAGATATTAATAGAATTAAATTAAATATGCTTTCTGATGAAATTTCTTCGGGTTCAGATATATCTGGGTCCTCTTATCAATTTACATCAAGTTACACCAACGGAGACCTCGTAAGAATATAATAAAATGACAGAAACCAGAATCAAAATCAGTTCAATCGTTGATAACCAACTTCCACAATTCGTCAGAGAAGAATTTCCTTTGGTGTCGGAATTTTTATCACAATATTATATTTCTTTAGAAAACAAAGGAGGCACCAACGATATACTTCAAAATATTGACAAATACATTAAAGTAGATAGTTTAACAAATCTAATTGAATCCACAAATCTAACTTTTGATGTTAATTTTTTCGATTCTACTATTAATGTATCTTCTACTGCAGGTTTTCCAGATTCTTACGGCTTACTTTTAATTGATTCAGAAATAATAACATATACTTCAAAAACTTCAACAACCTTTGAAGGATGTATAAGAGGATTTAGTGGAATTAGTTCATACGAAAATGGTGATGAAGTATTATTTTCAGAAACTGATTCTGAGGAACATAAATTATCGGCAAAGGTAACTAATCTAAGTGTCCTTTTCCTAAAAGAATTTTTTAATAAAATAAAAAAACAAATTACTCCTGGTTTTGAAAATAGAGAATTATTCCCAGATTTAAATGAAAGATTATTTGTAAAACAAGCAATAGATTTTTATTCCTCTAAAGGAACAGACAACTCTTTTAAAATTTTATTTGGTGCATTATATGGCGAAAAAGTTGATATAATTAGACCCAGAGACTATCTCATTATACCTTCTGGGGCGCAATATAGAGTTACTTCCGACTTGGTTGTTGAAAAAATTGAAGGAAATCCCGAAGAATTTGTTAATGGAACTTTTTATCAATACCAAGATTCCGATGAGACTTTAAAGTTAGCTCAAGGAACAGTAACTAAAGTTGAAAATATTATAAGAGATTCGAAAGAGTATTATGTAATTAGTCTTGATTCTGACTATGATAAAGATATCCAACCAAAGGGGTCTGTATATGGAAAATTTCAAATACATCCCAAAACAAAAAATACATTAGAAGTTATTTCTGGGGCAACAGTAATCGACGTTGATTCTACGGTTGGATTCCCAAACTCCAATGGATCATTAGCAGTAAGACTTACTAACGGTTCTTCTTTAAATATTCAATATACTTCAAAAACTTTAAACCAATTTTTGGGATGTAGTGGTATTGACCAGAACATTCCAATAGCAACAGAAATAAATTATGACTATTTTACTTATGGTTATTCAAATGTAACTGGAGAAAAAGTAAGGGTTAGAATTTTTGGTGTTTTGTCGGATTTGGAAATACCAGAAAATGCCACTCTATACTCCACTGATGAAATTATTAAGATAAAAACTTTGGGAAATGATTCTAAAGAGTATAGGGATAATCATTGGTTTTTTAACATCCCAGCAAAGTATGATGTAACTTCTATCAGACTGTTAGATAGTTCAGATAGGTCTTATATTGTGGATGTGGAAGAAGATCATATTTTTAGAGTGGGTAATTTAGTATCATTTACTTCCTCTTCCGGTTTAGAACAAACGGGAAACGTTATTTCTATTGGAAGCAAAAAGTCTTTTAGCGTTCAATTTGGTTCGGAAAAACTACTCTTAGATACTTCGCAAAAATATTCGGCAAGGAAGGTCATCAATAAAGTAGAGTTTGAAAACTATTCAACTTCAAATCAATACACCTCAAATGTACAAAATGTGTATTTAGATGATGAGGGATCATTGTACGTTGCATCACCTTCACTCCCATCATATCGGAATATACCTTTAGATATAAATGATCGTTCATTTACATTTAGTGGTTCCTTTACTGGGACTACTTTAAAAATAGGAAATCATGGTTTTTACACCGGAGATTCTATAGTATATAAACCTACAGATGGAAATTCTTTAGGGATTTCTACTGGAATTTATTTTATCAAAAAAGTTAGTGATACTGAAGTAAAATTAACTAAGAGTAGAAGTAATATTTTCACTGAAAATTTTGTATCTGTAAATGGAGTTGTCAACAAGGCCAAATTTGAACTAACTGATTTTACATTTGGTGATTTAAGTACTCAAGAATTAGAATCTCAGAAATTAATCAGGAAGATCAGTAATCCTGAGATAGATGGCAATAAATATGAGACAAATCCTGGATTAATCGGAATCTTCATTAATGGGGTCGAAATACTCAATTATAAGTCTAAGGATAATATTTATTATGGTGCTATTGAAAGTATATTACCAACATCTCCGGGATTTGGATATGATATAATTAATCCGCCAATTTTATCTATTTCAGACCGTAATGGATCCGGTGCACAGGGATATTGCTCAATTATTGGTGAGTTGGAAAGAATTGACATTATAGATCCCGGATTTGATTATCTTGAAGAACCAAAAATTGAAATTAGTGGTGGAAATGGTCTAGGAGCTTCAGCAAAAGCAAGTCTTATCAGTTTTGATTATCAAGTTTCTTTTAATTCAAATGATTCTGCAGGTTTGGTAAAATTAAATCCAGTAAATCAAATTGGATTTTCTAGTTATCATAAGTTTAGAGATGCTGAAGAAATTGTTTATATAACAGATTCTCAAACTTCAGTTGGAGGTTTATCTACAAATTCAACATATTTTGTTTCAGTTAAGAATGATGCAGAGATAACACTTCATAAGTCATTTGAAGACGCTGTTAGTGGCATCAATACCATAAGACTAACTTCTTATGGGCAAGGTAACCATTCAATCAAGTCAAAAAATAAAAAAAGAAAAATTGGTTCAATTAAAGTCGAATCTCCAGGTATAAACTATCAGAATAAACTAGCTGTCACTGGAATAAGCGGAATAAAAACATCTTCTGATACTATCACAATCAAAGACCATGGATATAATAGTGGTGAAATTATTGTATATGAAGCAACGGAAGAACCAATAGGTGGTCTATCATCTTCAACTTCATATTATGTAACTAAAATTGACAATAACCAATTTAAATTGTCTGAGATTGGAATAGGAACTCTTGGAATATCCACTTCTTTTTATTATGATATAAAAAAATATGTTAATTTAACATCCACCGGAAGAGGAGACCATAAATTTAACTATCCCAAAATTAAAGTAGAAGTAAAGGGAAGAATAGGTGTTTCAACACTTTCTGGCGAAAATTTTAGTGCGAAAATACAACCAATTTTCAGGGGAGAAATTCAATCAGTATTTGTTGATAATGGTGGTTCAAATTACGGTTCAAATGAAATTATAAATCATAATGTACAACCAGAATTTAGTCTAAATTCTGGTTCTGGAGCGCAAATAACCCCGATCGTTTCAAATGGTCAAATTCTTGAGGTTCTAATTCAGAGTTCGGGTAGTGGTTATAATTCTCCACCCAACCTTACAGTTAATGGTGCTGGCACTGGTGCATTATTAACGCCCGTATTATCCAATGGTTCTTTAGTTGAAGTTAAGGTAATTTATGGTGGGTTGGGATATTCTCAATCAAGTACTTCTATTACAGTAACCCCTGCTGGAGAGGGCGCAAAATTAGAAGCACAAATACAGTCTTGGAAAATTAACCTAGTTGAAAGGTTAATTAAGTCTCAGCAAATAACAAAAGATGATGGTATCGTCTTTAAAGGACTTAATAAAAATTATGGTCTTCAATATACTCATGCATATGCGCCGAGAAATTTAAGATTCTCTGTGCAGGCAACTAAATTTGAAGATGGTGGGGTTAGATATGTTCCGGATTTGGTTATTTTTGATGGGAAAGAATTATCTGCAGATGACTCTTCCGGAACAAATGCACATTCTCCTATTATTGGTTGGGCTTATGATGGAAATCCTATTTACGGACCTAACGGTTTTTCTTCAAAAACTGGAGGACAGATTAGACCATTGAGGTCTGGTTACAAATTAAGAAGTGACTTAAATATTTTAACTTCTTCCGGACAAAGACCAAACTATCCAAATGGATTTTTTATAGAAGATTACATTTACGCGGAAGATGGGGATTTGGATGAATTTAATGGAAGATTTTGTATAACCCCAGAATATCCCAATGGAGTATATGCATATTTTACCACTATCAGTACTGGGAATGTAGAGGAATCTGGACCATTTCGCAATTATAAAGCACCAATATTTCCATATGTAGTAGGAAATTCATACAAGTCAAAACCAATTGAATTTAACTTTAGAACAAATTCCAATCAAGATGATATTGATATAAATCAGACAAACTGGAAGAGAAATATTACCGCATATAATATTTCTTCATATGAATACTTACTAAATCCAAATGAAGTAAAGCAACAAAACTCTAGGATAGTAAATGTTTCTAGTGGATCTATTAGTTCGGTTAAAATAGAAAATGGTGGAGATGGATATAAGATAGGTGACCAAATTAGTTTCGGTGACAAAACTGGATTTGGTGCAAAAGCAAAAGTTAAATCTTTGAAAGGAAAAGAAGTAACTCAAATTAGTTATGAAGTAAAAACTTTAGAGAATGTAGTGTTCTATCCATATGAAAATAGTTTTATTGGATTCACTACAGTGCCCCATGAATATTTTAATAATGACATAGTAACTTTTACCGGTAATTCTGAATATGAAAAATCAGGAAATATATCATTTAATAATAATAAATTGATTTTGACCGTTGGAGTCGGGTCTGTAGGATACACGGGAATAGTTACTTATTTTAATGTATTTGGAAATCTAGATTTCCCAAATATTAGAGTAAATGACATATATCAAATTGGAAGTGAGCAAATTAAAATTTTAAATATTGACAAACAGGCATCCAGAGTCAGAGTTGTTCGTAACCAAAATGAAACTACAGGAATAACTTCTTATAGTCCTGGATTTGCTCTTACCGAAAGATCTAAGAAATTTGAACTTAATTTTGGTATATCTACTTCTTATAATTTTGATTTTGGTCAAGAATTGTATTTTAATCCTGTAGAATCTGTTGGATTAGGTACAATTTCTGGTGTTGGAATCGTAAGCACAATATATTTTTCAAATTCTGGAGTTGGAGATACTCAAATAACGATACCAACACAATCAATTTATATTAGAAATCACAACTTAAATACGGGAGATTCTATAATTTATAATTCTAACGGTGGAACTCAAATTTCAGTGTCTACTGATGGTAAATCAAGTTTCTTACTTTCAAATGATTCCACAGTTTATGTTGCAAAAATTTCCAATGATATTATTGGAATATCAACTGTTAGAGTTGGATTGGGATCGAATGGAACCTTTGTTTCTGTAGGTTCATCAATAGAAGGTGGAATTTTATATTTCACTTCTGTGGGCACGGGAGACACGCATAGCTTTAAATCAAATTTATTAAACACTTTGGTTGGAGATATATCTAAAAATGTAGTAACAGTTACCACTGCAGAACCTCACGGATTATCTCTATTCGACAGTATTGATATTAATGTAAAATCCGGCGTTTCTACTTCGTTTAGTGTTAGATATGATGATTTTAATAGAAGATTTGTAATTAATCCAAGAGATTTCTCCAGTTTAGATACTACAACGGGGACTATCTTAATTAAAAATCATGGATATAAAACCGGTCAAAAGGTAGTATATAATTCAGAAACTCCTTCGGTTGGACTATACGACAACGAAATTTACTATATTGTTGTTATAGACCCAGACAGGGTAAGACTTTCAACTAGTTATTATCAAGCAGTAAAGTCTATTGCAGATACTATCTCAATTACAACATCTCAACCAGGAACTTTATCTCAGATAAATCCACCCTTAAATTTTATAAAAAATAAATCTGTAATATTTGATCTTTCAGATCCTTCACTATCTTTTTCAAATAATGGGGTACAATATTCAGCTTTTGATCTTAGATTTTATGCAGATTCAAAATTTATTGAGGAGTTTAATTCGACCCAATCATCACAAATATTTGAGATAGTCAAAAATGGAAGAGTTGGAATAGATTCTACTGCAAATGTTACAATAAACTTAAATGATAATTTCCCAAATGAATTATATTATAAATTAGTTCCAATTAACTTACCCTCGAATCAAAGTATCAAAAAAGACATTATAATTGATACTGAAGTTCCTGGATTTGGTAAAATTTCTCTAGTTAATAGTAAATATAACGGAAATTATTCAATTGTTGGAATTTCTTCAACATCATTTGAATTTAATATTTTGGATACACCAGAAGAAGTATCTTATAGACAAGGTGTAGAATATTATGTACAAAAATCGACAACATCTAAAGGAGCTATTGGTGAGGTTTCTGTTCTAAGTGGCGGTAGAAATTATACATCATTACCTTCAGTTAAAGTAAAATCTAATGAAGGATCCGAATCACTACTAAGACCAGAAACAACTAGTATTGGAAATATTAAATCGATAGAAATATTAGACATTGGTTTTGATTATTCCGTAGATTATAGTGTAAGACCAACTGCAAGGTTTCCAAGTATTTTGGTATTAGAACCTTTATTTTCCTTTGATTATATTGATATTGAATCTGTAGGTAAAAATTATACTTCTTCACCATCACTTGTAGTTATTGATGGATTTACAAATAAAATTATCGATGATGTAGAATTGTCATATGAACTTGGAGATTCTAGAGTTACTATAGAAAAAAATAGTAGTCTTATTAATAATGTGACCACAAAGATTATTCCAATTAACAATTCAAATGGAATTAAAATTGACAATATCACCTTTAACAATTTGACTAAAGATGCTACAGTAACACTGGGTGCAAGTTTTAGTGACGTTAAAGATTATCCCTTTGAAGTGGGTGGAAAAGTATTGATTGAGGGGGTTAGTGTAGGATTTGCTTCAACTGGAAGAGGATATAACTCTTCAAATTACAACTATAACTTGTTTACTCTTACGGGTATTGATCCAAATATTGGTGGGGCAATTGGAGTTGTTACATTTAATATGTCTTCATATTTGGAAGATGGTGAAGTTCCAGGTTCTTTCGAAAGTAGTTTTTCTATAGGTAGAATAGTACCAGAATCATATTTTCCAACTTTTAATCCAGTTCTAAAATCAAATAATTTTTATGAAGGAGAGAATGTAAGTTCTCTTGCGTCAAATGGGGTTGTTTTAAACTGGAATGAAGATAATCAATATTTAAAGGTATCTACAATTAATGATTTTGATATAAATCAACTAATAATAGGAGAAACTTCAGGTTCTGCCGGTATTATAAGAGAGGTATTTGTTTTTGAAGGTGATTACAAAATAGATTCATTTTCCAAACTAAGAAAGGGATGGAATACTGAAACTGGATTTTTGAATAATGATTTTCAAAGGGTACATGATAGTGACTATTATCAATATTTTTCATATGCTCTTAACGCAAAGCAAGACTTTGCAACCTGGAATAATCCAGTAAGTTCTTTAAATCATACTGCCGGATTTAAAAAGTTTGCAAATTTAACTTTAGAATCTATACCGGAAAATCTAGGAATTTCTACAGATCAAAATAGAGGAGATTTTTCTGCTATTGCAAATCTGACCGGAGTTATTGATTTAAATTGTGTTTATGATTTTGACTTAGTTTCAGAAAATTCAATTAATATTGATGGAAAAATTAATTCTAATGAGATTGTATTTAATTCTAGAATTGTTCAGGATTACATTGAATCTATTGGCAATAGAGTTTTGACAATAGATGATATTTCAGATAATTTTAATAGTAATCCAAGAGCCACGGATTTTAGCACTGTAGAATCTTTTATCTTGGATGATAGTAGAACAAAAAAATATTTTGTAATAGTGCAAGATAAATTATCTGAGGATGAAAAGCAATTTAGTTCACTGGTTCTTCTGCAGGACGATAATTTTGGATTTATAAACCAGTATGGATTACACACAAAATCTGATTTAGGTTTTTTTGATTTTAATATTACTGGAAATTCTGGAAACTTATTATTTTATCCACAAAAATCTCAATTTAATGACTATCATATACAATCAGTTTCTTTCTCCCTAAGTGATACTGTAAATGCTTCCGGAACTGTAAATCTTGGAGATTCTGTTGTCATTGGCACATCTACCACATCAATTCCCCAAGGAACTTCAGTTTCTACTTCAATTGTTGGTATTGCTTCAACATACAGATCATCAAAAATCCTAGTTCAAATTGGAGCGACTGATTCATCATACTATGAAGTTGATGAGATAATCCTTATTAATGATGGAAATGACGTATACTTGTCCGATTATGGGCAAATAACCACTAATAATTTTTCATCAAGACTATACTCCGGTATAGGAACGTATAATGCATATTTCGACGGGTCGGAAATCAAGGTCGATATTATACCTAATGAACCAACATTAGTTGATTATTCAGTTAATATTTTTAATATTTCTCTAGCAAATGCTTCTGCATCTGGAATTGGTACTCAAATTTTGAGTGGAAGTTCACTATCTTCTTCTTCAGTAGGAATTGCTTCTAGTAGTTCTCCTGTAGAAAATATTATAGCAGTTTACTCCAATACTCTATACTCGGGTTCTTACTTTATTCTCAGTATTGAAGATAAAACTAACTCATCTTATCAAGTTTCTGAGTTTTTTGTATTAACTAACCTCAGCGAAAACAAATGCTATGCAACAGAATTTGGAATTCTCAATACACAAAATACTCTTGGTATAGTAACTGCAGGTATTAATGCTGCCAATACTGAAATTTACTTTACTCCAAATGAAGATATAGAAGTTGACGTTAAAGTATTTTCTATTAACATTGGACTAAATGAACAAACTGATAGAATTATTCTTGAAAGTGGATTTATTGAATATGAGCAAAATTCATATACAGGAACTGACAACGACATCGTAAAAGAGTTCAACTTAACTCATAAAAATATTCCAATTTTTGAAAGATATTTTGATGGAAGTAACTCCAGTGTCGTGAATATAGTAAATGATACTATTCGTATTCCAAATAATTTTTATGTTACAGGAGAGGAAATTGTATACACATATCCAGGAGTTGGAACAACTCAAGCAATAGGAATTGCAACTACATCTATTTCTGGAATAGGACTTACGGATAAACTTCCAGAAAAATTATATGTAGTTAGATTAAGTGATTTGGATATAAGGGTTGCATCTTCTGCATCTGAAGCTTTAAATCCAATTCCAAACTTCTTAGATTTGACAAATGTTGGTATTGGAAATTCACATCTATTTACTTCAAAAAATCAAAATGAAAAGGTTATAATTGGAGTTGATAATGTCATTCAATCTCCAATAACATTGAGCGAAATTACAACAACATTGACTGCGAATGTTTCTTTGTTCGACTTCACAATATACGTATCAAATACTAATTTAATATATGGTGGAGACTTAATTAAAATTGATGATGAAATTATGAGAGTTAACTCCGTTGGTGTTGCAAGTACCAATTCTATTACGGTGACTAGGCAGTGGTTAGGTAGTAATTTGTCATCTCATACTTCAACAACTACAGTAACTAAGGTACTTGGACAGTATAATATTGTAGAAAACAAAATTTATTTTTCTGAGGCTCCATTTGGAAAAGTTCCATTTTTAAATATACAATCAAGACCTGATGAAGTGGATTATATTGGAATTGAAACTGGTTCATCATTTAATGGGAGAGTATTTTTGAGGACGGGATTTCCTGGAACAACTGAAGACCCATATTCAAATAATTATATATTTGATAATATTTCAAGTAATTTTAATGGGACAGATAGAACTTTTGAACTAAAATCAAATGGTTCCAGTTTAGTGGGAATATCTTCTAATAATGCAATTGTACTTATTAATAATGTATTCCAGGGACCTTCAGCACCTCTGGTAGAAGGAGACTATAGTTTGGTTGAGGAAGTTGGAATTACTACAATATCATTTGTGGGATCTGCAGCATCAACGATTTATGATGTAAATTTGGCAAGTATTCCTAGGGGAGGTATTATTCTTTCTGTCGGATCGACGCAAGGATATGGATACCAACCTCTGGTGTCTGCAGGCGGAACTGCAATAGTTTCTGTCGCAGGAACTATTCAATCGATTAGTATTGGAAATAGTGGTTCTGGATATAGACCAGGAATTCAATCAGTAGTGAATGTTGGAGTTGCAACTTCAAGTACAGGCGTTCCAAATATCGAATTTATTGGAACTGCTGTCGTGAGTAATGGAAATGTGGTCAGTGTGGCCATTACAAATCCTGGAATTGGGTACACCTCATCAAATCCTCCGATCGTAATATTTGATTCTCCATTGTCATATTCCAATATTCCTCTGATTTACAGTTCGGAATCTTCTGCAGGAAATGGAGTTGGAGCATTTGCCGATATTATTGTCGGTCAAGGTTCTAGCGTAATTTCTTTTGAGCTAACAAATCTTGGATATGGTTACAAAAGGGGAGAGATTTTAACTGTTTCTATTGGAGGAACTACTGGAATTGCCACAGATACTTCATTGAGTTTTTCTGAATTTCAAATTACCATTGATGATATATTCTCAGATGATTTTTCATCTTGGACTGTTGGTTCTTTCCAAGTTATTGATCCTATAGATTCTTTATTCGATGGAAACCGCAAAGTATTCCCAATTCGTATTCAGAATAACCAAACTACAATTAGATCTAGAGAGGGTTCAAATGTAGATGTTGAAGCTACACTATTAATATTCATCAATGATATTCTACAAGTTCCGGGAGAAGCTTATATTTTTAAAGGAGGAAGTACTATAACATTCACAGAAGCTCCAAAGCAAGGAGATACTTCAAAATTAATATTCTATAGAGGAACAGAAAATTTAGATACTTTAAGTACTGATATTTTGGAAAATATTAAGGTTGGAGATCGGGTTACTATAACTGATGATAAAATTAGATTTACTGAAAAGAGTAGATTAATTACTGAAATAATTTCTTCAGACATCGCCGCAACTAACATCTATGCTGGTCCCGGAAATGTTGATGATGAAACACTATTGAGACCAATAACCTGGTGTAGACAAACCGATGATCTTTTTATAAATGGTCAAGCAGTTGGAAAAGATAGAATTATCTACGAATCTTATATACAACCAAGTACAAATATTATACAGAATATTAATATCAATTCTACTGAAATTTTTGTTGAAAGTGTAAAAACATTCTTTGATAGCGAGAAAGAATATACCAGAGATGGTTCTAATGAAATTCCGCAGAACAAAATCTTAATAGTTTCTCAGGATTCTGTAGTATCTGCTTCAGCAACTGCCATCGTTTCTATTTCTGGTACAATTTCTTCAATCGTTATTTCTGATGGGGGTATTGGATATTCAACTTCACCAAGTATTTCAATATCCAGTCCAATTGGATTTGGAACTACTGCAACTGCTGCAACTGCTATAGCAACTGCGATTGTTTCTGGTGGGATAGTATCTGATATTTCCATATCATTTGGTGGAACGGGATACTTGCAATCTCAACCACCTATAGTTTTAATTGAACCTCCAAAAACAACTTATGAATTAATTGATTCAATATTATATGATGGCGATTTTGGAATAATTACGGGAGTTCAAACAACTTCAGTGGGTGTAGCATCAACCGGAATTGTATTTGATTTATTCATTCCAACAGATTCTACATTAAGAGACTCTGCTATTTCAAAGGTTGGAATTGCTACTACTGGTATAAGTGGAATTCAAACTGGTTACTACTTTACCATCAATAATTCCAATATTGGTAATGGACTTACATCTTTAGATTTATCTAACGGTATAGTTGGGGTTGGTACATCATTTATTAATAATATATACCAAGTTGCTGCAGTTTCAATTGCACAAACCGCCGTTCCTGGTATGGGAATTACAGATGTAGCTAAAGTAACAGTGAGTGTTGCCGATTATAATGGATTAACCGGTGTAGGATTTAGCAATTTCTATGGGGAATATAGTTGGGGAAGAATATCAACACCATTTAGATTAGACCCGAAAGAGTTTAATACATACGCAAATGTCGGGGGAATCACAACTTCTCCAATTGTCCAGAGATTTAATCGCTTAAAATATCTAAATTATAATACATAAATAGATAAAAAACTGCAAAATGTCGGCAATTATAACTGACCAATTAAGAATATTGAATGCGAAGAATTTTGTTGCGGCCGCAACTTCTTCTTCAAATTCATATTATTCTTTTGTTGGTTTAACTAATGCAACAGATTACTCATCTTCTTGGGAAGCAAATCCACCCTCACCAAAAGATAGTTTTGAGCAAGAAAATGATTATTGGGATACCATGGTCGCTTTGAAAAAAATCAGAGCAAGTGACGTAAATCTTGTTATTAAAAAAAATATTTGGTCTTCTGGTACGGTATATGATATGTATCGCCACGATATCAGTAGAACAAATACATCCCCCTCGGGAGCAACAAGTCTTTATTCATCAAATTATTATGTAATAAACAGCGATTTTAGGGTTTATATTTGCCTACAAAATGGGACAGACCCAGAAAATCCATCAGGTAGACCATCTTTAGATGAACCAACATTCACTGATTTGGAACCAAAATCTGCTGGGAATAGTGGAGATGGGTATATTTGGAAGTATCTTTATACAATCAAACCAAGTGAAATTGTAAAATTTGATACTATTAACTTTATACCCGTACCAAAAGATTGGGAAAATTATTCAGAAAGTGCGATAAGAGAAAATGCTGCTGCACCAAATAATCAACTTAAAATCATAACGATTACAAATCGTGGTGTTGGTTTAGGAACTGCAAATAGAATATATACAAATGTTCCAATCAAGGGTGATGGTATTGGGGCTAAGGCAACTGTTGTCATTAACAATGACTCAACAGTGGAATCAATTACAGTTTCTGTGGGAGGTTCTGGATATACGTATGGAACTGTAGATTTAGTTGGTGGCAATATTCCCACAGGAACCACTGCACCAACTTTCGACGTTATTATTCCGCCTAAAGGAGGTCATGGTGCAGACATATACAGGGAACTTGGAGCTTATAATGTTTTAGTTTTCTCAAGAATTGAAAATGATTCAGAAAATCCAGATTTTGTTACGGGTAATAAAATCGCTAGGGTGGGAATTGTGGAAAATCCCCAAGCATACAATTCAATATCACTACTTGATATTGACAAAGCAAGCGCAGTTTATGCATTAAAACTTGCAGGAGATGGGTTTGATACCACAACATTTATACCAAACTCCAGATTTACTCAAACAATAGGTGCAGGAGTTACTGCTGTAGGTAGGGTAGTTTCTTATGACCAGAACACTGGAGTTTTAAAATATTGGCAGGATAAATCACTTGTTGGTTTTAATACGGATGGTTCTCAAAATTCATCACCAACTTATGGTATACAATTAAATAGATTTACAAATTCTGTGGGAACTGGAGGAACAACTCTTATAAATGAAACAAATCTTTATATTGACAGTTCCTTTACCGGTATTACTACGACACTAAATAGTAGAACATATAATCTCGGTCAACCTTTTATTGGTGGTTTATCAAATCCAGAAGTTAAAAAATACTCAGGAAACATTATTTACGTCGATAATAGACCTTCGATTACTAGATCTCAAAACCAAAAAGAAGATATCAAAGTTATTTTGCAATTCTAAAGAATTATGCCACAGGAAACTAATCTCAACGTCTCTCCATATTTTGATGATTTTGATGCAAATAAAGACTATTATAAAGTCTTATTTAAACC
>Ga0099848_1000759_pt1 | contig 15099 bp, 14 predicted proteins | sample CB_VirMetaG_3_FD_78179 | JGI IMG/M metagenome (GOLD analysis project Ga0099848, IMG submission 78179) | Freshwater to marine saline gradient viral communities from Chesapeake Bay - CB_1508_1S Viral MetaG | ecosystem: Environmental > Aquatic > Marine > Coastal | place: USA: Chesapeake Bay...
CAAATCTTTTTTCAACTACACCAGGCATCATTGCGGCCGCTTTTTCTAGGTTTCCCTTTAAATAGCATTCCACTCTGGCCTCGTCTAATTGGGTTTCATACCATGTAATACAATCAGGTATGTTACCAATATCTTGGGTTATCCTTGAGTACCAATTAATCATTTATTTCCAGTCTTCATCTTCGTCGTCTTGGTATTCGGACCATTCATCGCCGTCATCTTCATATTCTGAGTCAGGCTTGTATGATTCGGTTGCTTCGCCTAGTAAATCCTTGACCGCTTCTTCTAAGTAAGGGTCAGCATTTCCTAGTTCGTAAATAACATCTTCCTCAACACCGTTGTCTTCGCACCACCTAATAAATCCAAGTGCCGCGTCTTCCTTCTGTGCTTTAGGAACAAAGTTAGCGAATATGTCCCATAGATCGATAAGTTGTTCTTCACTCATTTCCATTCTCTGTTTCTTCCTCTATGATAGTTTCTGGTTCAGTACCAAGATACTTATCATCTAACGAGGAAAAATCTTTCATAATGACGTCAAGTTTTTCGCCTGTCCAGTCCTTACGATATTCGAGATACTCTTTTCCTGAAGAGTCAACGAACTTTAATCTATTACCTTGCTGTTTAAGTAGTCCTTGTTTTTCAAACAAGTCTACTAATCCACTGTAAGGGTCCATACCTGTTTCGTAAGGAATCTTGACCTGTACGCTTTCAAAAGGCTTAGCGTAACGTGTTTTCATTACCTTACAAGCGGCTCTGATACCACGTACATCTGTTACCTTTTTACCATCCTCATCTTCTTTTAGTTTCAATTTTTTCATTGCCACTACAATAGATGAAGCATACACGAATCCTTGTCCGCCACTGATTTTGTCGTCAGGGTCAAACATATCTTGTGATGCGTAAGTGTGGTTAGTACACACCATACCGATATTGTAACTACCAAACATATTAACACAGTTTCTCACAAGTGCTGTAAGTGCCTTAGGTTTTCTACCCATATCACCTTTTAAGTCACCTGATTCAAACTGATTAACATCTGTTGGTGTTAACAACATACCCAATGAGTCAATTACAAACAGTACTTTAGGACGTTCTTCCGGATCTTTATCACCGTAGTCCGTTTTGTATTCACTCATAAAGTTTGATACAGTTTTTGCTACGTCATCAATCATACTCATTGATAAACGTAATAGTTTTTCTTCACTGGTGTCAACATTCAAAGCCTTTAACCAAGTTTCGTCAAGTGCATTCTCTGTGTCAATTAAAACTACAAAGATGCCTTGTTCTTGTGCGGCTCTTACAATGTTAGCACTAGCGAAATAAGACTTACCAGCACCAGATTCTCCTGCGAACACAGTTACCTTGCCCAACGGAATACCTTTGTGAAAGTCTCCGGAGATTAGATAATTGAGTGCATAGTTACCTGTGCTTACCCAGTCAGTAGGATCGTTAAAGCCTACACCAAGTCCTGAAATAGACTTGGTAAGACCTTTACGAAACTTTGACACGTCAAATGGTTTCGCCATGATTGCTCCCTATTACTGTTGACGTGAACGGATCATTTTCAAAATTTCTTGAGCACGTTCACTTGATGGTTTTTCTTCAGTAGTTTCAGATACAGGTGTTGACTGAATTGGTTTTACAGTTCCTGTGTCATCACGTTCTACGCCTGCGTTTGCATCTTCCTCAACAGGAGTCATAGGTTTTACTGCTGGTGCAGATTTGCTTACATTTGGATCACCTGTGGAAGCACTCATGCCTGGTGCACGAAAGTACTGTCCCCAACGATCTGGATCATATGCTTCACCATCTACAGATGCTTCAAACATTTCTGTCATTACTTTAACTTCAACGTCTGATGGTTTCTTAGGTAGGAAGTCATTTAGATCAAACAAACCATTTGTTTCAATAGCCGCTTTCTCAGCATCAACCAATGCACGTTCTCTACGTGACCATTGTGAAGTTGAGTAATCAGCATATCCACCTTTGCTTGTTTTCTTAATGCGAAAATCTACGCCACGAACGAAATCAGTTGGTAGTTCTTCCATTTCTGGATCCATTAATGCACCCTTAATGATCTGAAAGATCTGTGGGCCAATAATAAATCTACGAATTGGATTCTCTGGTTGTTCGTCTTCTTTTAATGGATTTTCAACTACAAAGCCTTGGAAGATATATGATTTCTTTTTCCAATACTTACGTCCTTGGTCTTCCAATGATTTGTCTTTAAACCACTGTCTAACTTCTGTAAGAATTGGACAAGTTTCTCCATACATTTCCATACATGGAACGTTAACTGTCACTGGACGTGAATCAGTTTGTCCTTTGATACCCGCGAAAGGTAGTTTGATCATCAAACGTTCTTTCCAAAAGAAAATGTTTTCTTTGTCAGAATCAGGCAAGAATCGAAGCACTGCTTCAGTTCCTTCTGCCATATTCCAATGTGGGTAAATTGCTTTGTCGCCACCGCCTGTGGGTGCGTTTCCGCCTTGACGGGTTTCTTGCTCTTTTAGTTTTGCACGTATTTCTGCTAATGTTGCCATAATAAGCCTCCTTTTTTGCCTTTAATATATTGTGCCTGTTGTAGATATGATGTAACCTAACAACATATCTATATTATAGTTATCTTATTCTACAAAGTCAACTATAAATTCTGAAATTATTTAATTATTTTTGCCAATTTAGACTTGATGTACTCAAGATCTTCGTTCGTTCTTTGCAATGCTTTTGCAACACTTGGGTGGCTAGCCAAACCTGGAGCAATCTTATTAATTATTTTTACTGCACCAGAATAGTTACCGCCTTTGTATCGCGGATCGTTTAGTACTCCAAAAGCCATTTTGATTTCTTTATCTGAGAAACCTTTGTTGTCTTTTTCGCTACCTTCATCGTCGCCTTCGACTTGTACCTTTTTCCCAGTTAGTTTGGATACAAATCTCTCAACTAGATCCCCTACGGAATCGCCAAAACGCTTACGAGCGGAAATGATCACGCCAGTTTCGCCTCTTGGAAACGCCCCAGTTTCTTTGTCATAGAATGAGCGTACAAACTCTATTACCTCTTCGGCAGAAGCCTTTTTATCTTTAGGCTCGTCGTCTTTGTCTCCTGCAAGTTTCATAGCACCATCTTTATCGATAGTAACGTCGGTAGTATCATCTTCTGCGTTGAATGCATCAATGTCACCGCTATTATACTTCGCAGGCATTTTCATATCACCAAAGTTTAAATCATTTAAAACTTCAGGATCATTTTTCTCTAGGTAATTGTAAATTAAGGGTCTAGCACAAGAATCTGGATCCTTGTCTGCTAATGCCTTTAACTCACTATTGAGTTCTTCGTTATCTATAATTCCTTTTAGACTTTCGATAGCGTTGGTTGCATCTGGTCCCACAGGAAAGTGCTTACCAACTAGTTTGTTCAGTACTGCTACTTTTGCTTTATCCATTGCTTCGTCAACAACAGAGTCTGCCCAATCTTCAAATTCTTCTTCTGGTGAATGAACTTCTTTTTGACCCATCTTATCATTGTAGTCATCTTGTGCGGCATCCATTGCATATTCGTGGTCTGGACCATCTGGTTGAACAACAGCAGTTGCTAGTTCGTTATCTAGTTTATTGTTGCCGTCACCTTCTGCTTCACCTCTTAATGAGTTAGGATCTACTTTACCATTAACTACTTTGTAGTAAAGATATCCCATACCTGTTTCACCGTCATCACCTGTGAATTCAAATTCTGTTTCGTGTTCTTCGTCGTCATGTGATTCTTTAACAACATCTTCTAAATTAATTTCTTTTTCTTGTAATTTCTTTTGATAGATATTGTTTAATAATGGGAACATATCAGTTAAGTCCTCATTAAACTGTGGAATTGTAAATGCCGACTTTAATTCATTAGCAGTATTTTCGTCGAGTTCTACATCATGTGCAGGTGCATAACCTGTAGCACATTCTTGATAATAGTTTTGACCTTGTAATTTTTTAATGTGTGTTCTTAAATTTTCTAATTCAAAATTAGCACCTTCAATGATATCATTTGAAGTGCTGTTCATAAAATCTTTATGTTGAACATAACGTTTGAATGCAGTAAGTTGTGCAATCTTACCTGATGTTTCAATGATGTGCTTACCAAAGTCATCATGTGGAATTCCGCCATTAGCAACGTGACGAGCCATTGCTCTTGCACCTGCTAAATGATTGTAAGGATACTTAAATCTTTCGCCTTGTTCGTTTTCAATAAACAGGGTAGAAATATTTCTAGTTCTAGCACCCATTTGTTCTGCATTAATTTCTTTTTTATGACGAATAATCAATCTTGTTTTATCAAGATTTTCATAACTAGATTTAGTTGTACCAAACATATTAGATTCCTTAACATCTTCTTTCATAGCCAAGTATTTATAGTCTCTTTTGTCTAAATTGCTCTTAGCAATATCACGTGCATCAAAGGACATTAGGTGCTTTTTAGCAAAAAAGCGTATTTCCTTTAAAAATGCATACCATCCATCTTCAATGCTTTCTGGTACATTTTCCAGCATATTTTGGCTATAATATATTTTAAGTTGGCTTGGATCTTTGATGCTTATGCTTACAGCACCCTGATTTTCACCTTCTACAACATAGTCGAAATCAAAGAATCTTGCTAATGATTCGTCATTTGTTGGAGCACCGTTTTCGTCGCCCATAGTTACACGGGGGAAACGTGCCCTAATCTTTTCAAATAATGCTGTTGATATGTTTGATATGCCCTTCATATTGTTATTTATGCTATTAGAATGAAACGAACACTGGCATTGGAATCACCTCATCGTCGCCGGAATCACGCATTTTATCATAGATGGCCGGATCCCAATCAGCCAATATTTTTTGCATTCGCACATTTAACAGCAGTGCAGAAACCAAGTCATCATGCTCTCCTGTTTTTGCACCAAAACTCGTTCCGTGTGCAACATAATTTTTAAGTTCCGATATGAGTGGTTTTGATTTTATTTTTATTTGACCAGATTCTAATAGATGTTTTGTTTTAGCACAAGCACTCATTTTGGTTTTGTGTGTGGTGTTAAATCCTTTACGGAACTTACGCACATGACCTTTTCTAATTGGTTCACTTAAAAACATACCGTATATGTTTTGTTCGCCGTAGTCATTTATGGTAACCAATGCGGCTTCGCCGATGGTATTATTTTCAACACTATAATATACTTGTGGTAAGTCTGTAGACTTCTGTTGGCATTCTTCCATAATATGTTTTGTAATTTCTGCAAGAATTCTTACCTGCCCTTGTATAGGTGTTAGGTTGTGTTGCCATTCTGCAACCTGTTCAAATGTAGGCAATTCAAATACTTGTATGGCCGCATAGTCTCCACCTGTTCCTAAACTAGGATCGAGACTAACAACGTATGTACATTTAGAACTTACATCTTTATACCAACGTGTTTGTCCTAATCTTCTAATAGGATCAACACCTTCAAGTTCTGCAAGTCGGACACTGTTAATTAATGTTTCATCAAAGATTAAGAATTCACATTCGTGTTCTCGACGGAAACGTTCTTCACCGATACGTGATTTTTCTTCTTTGGCCCATTCTTCATCACGCTCTGGGTGTTCACTCCAGTGTGCGGTAAATGCAAAGAATCCATTAACTCCGACTTCTGTATCATTACCATGGTCATCAAATCTTTTACAAGCCTCGGTCCAAATAAGTGCAAATTGATCTTCGTCACTGTTAGGTGTTGAAGTAATAATTGCCTTACCACCTGTTGCTAGTGTTGGAGAAATTGCAGTCCAGAATTCTTTGGCAATAGTAGGATTAACGAACGCAAACTCATCACAGTATAGTAACGAAATACTCATACCTCGTCCTGTGTTGTCTGTTGTTGTTTGTGCTACAATACGCGAACCGTTATCAAATTCCATCGACCCTTTGTTATACGAAGTTACACCACATCTTATATGGTCTGGACAGTCTTCATAGGCATAACGAATACGGTGCATAATCTCCTGAGCACCTGCATATTTGTGAGCGGCAATTAACACAGTAACATCTGGATTAAACATTGCGTACCACAGTAGATATCCTGCCGCCGTTGTAGACTTACCTGTCTGCCTTGGTAGCATATTAATATTAAATCTATGATTGTGATAAGACTCTACAAGCCTTTCCTGAAACTCAAATGGTGTGAATAATAATCGACCTTTGGTAGGATGCTGTATAAAGAAAAAGTTTCTAAGAAAGTACATAGCACCTGTTTCCGGATTGGCACAGGATTCTAGTTCTTTAATTTCCTTTTCTGTATATCGTGTCTTTTTATGTGCCTTTTTGACGAGAACGCCATCAAGACTTTTGCTTGTCGTTACCATACTATTACTTATCTACAAAAAGGCTGGGTATTTTGCTTATTGATAGCCATATCAATAAAGTGCCTTAGGAAATCAAAGTGTTTGGACAAATTGTCAAACAAATCTAAATTTAAATAGTTTTTAGCCATGCTGTAACTACTTTTTCCTATGTTGCTGTAATATATTACATCCAACCCTTTTCTAGCACCATACTCAGGAAACACTCCTGTTAAAAACAAACAGGTATCACCTAATTCTTTTGCACTCTGAGTATAAGGTTTTTTTAATTTTAAAAATGTTTCTGCAAAAGTTGTTTCAGGAAGAAAGTCTGGCTTATCAATATGTTCTGCCAAAAGAAAAACAACGTAAGATTCGAGTTCAATTGGTAACTCGTAACCTCTACTGTTACTAGTATCGCGTACTACGCCATAGAAGGCTTTAATATATTCTTCCTTCATATAATTATTTACCGAAATACCAGAGATAAAAAAAGCCCCGATATTTCTAACGGGGCTTAAACTTAATTGGAAGTTTTTTAATTATGCTTTCTTTTTAGCCATTTTAGTTGCAGTTGCATACATTACTGCTTCTGCATCGTCGCCGTATCTCTTTTTAAAATCGCCTTTTGCTTTCTTCATGCCTTTAACAATTTTTTCTTTTTCTTTTGCTTCTGGCTTAGTTAATTTTTTTTCTGCTACAATATCTTCAATATCAACTTCTTCAATAGTTTCTTCTTTAACAGAGCCTTTTTTCTTAGCAATGGCTTTTTGTAAGCCTGCTGGTAATTTCTTTTGTTTTGCTGTTAAACCTTTTGTTTCTTTTTTATCAGAACCTTTTTCGCCTGCGGCTTTTTTCATAGGTTCTTTTTTATCACCGTCTTTATCTAAATCTAAAAAATCTGGTTTAGAAGCCTCTTTCATTTTCATAGGCTTCTTATATTTTTTTGCTTCGTTAAGATATTCTTCGTATGCTTTAAATAATTCTTTTTCTGTTGATTCTAAAGGGTTGTCACCTTGGCTTCTTACAAATCTTTGTGGTCTATTTCTAGTTTGAATATTTGCATAGTTAGGATCATACTCTTTATATTCTTCGTCAGGTTCGTTATCCCAACCTTCTTCTTGTTCATCACCATCTGGTTCAGCATGACCGCATGATGGTTCATCTTTCATTACTGGAAGATTTTCTTTATCAGGCATCATATCTGGTGTTACAGGAGCCATACCTGCAAGTTTCATGATTTGTGCAATCATTGGCAAGTCTTCTGGACTGTCAGCAGTAATACGAATTGCTTCAGTTACTGGTTGTTTTTGACCATTCATCTTTTCTGTGTTTTCTACAGCATCAGAAACTACATTAGGATTTTTAGAGTCAAGTTCTCTTAAACGTTTTAAAACATCGATCATTTCCATGTTAATTTTCCTCCTTAAATCTATCCTTTGCTTCTTTTGCTAATTGTGCAAGAAAAGATTCTTTACCTTTTTCAGTTACTACTAAGTCGTCTTTGTTAACAGCAGGTGAGTCTTTATATTCAGCATCTCCTAGTTTTGCTTCATAAGTTTCTTCGTCTGACTGATCTGCTTGATATTCTTCATATGGTTCGCCTGGTTTACGAACTCTAAGTTTGTTAATATCTAGTTGTAAGGAATTAGCAATAAATTGTCTTAGTTCATTTTGTGTTGTTGGATAGTTTAGAGTAACTTCATAAACAGTTACTTCCATATTTTTATACTCTGGAAAATCTAGTGGAAGGCTTTGAATTGGTGTTTTCTTGCCTGAACTCATATTAGCAACATCAAACTTACCCAGTGATGTTTCTAATTTATTTTCAAATTTTTCGTCAAGTTCACCCGCGACTTTAATGATAAAGTCGTACTGTTTTGTTGCTTCTGCTAGATATTTTTTAAATCCATACATAGTACTATTCCTTAATATACGTTTATTTATCTTTGTTCTGGTTCAAAATACGGTCTAAAAGAGCGTTGCGATCTGTTACAATAACGCTTTCGCCCTCTATTGTTTCAACATTATCGCCCTGTTTTTGATCCAATGATTGCTTTTTAATTTGCAATTCTATCATTTTTAACTTTTTATCCAATTTTTGACTCTTAGCATCAATAGCGTTTTTAAGCATATTTGATGCAACTTCAAATACTCTACCGGAATAGCGTGATTCAACGTTCATGCCCAAGTCCATTAAATCTTCATAACTTTGTCTTGCTCTTTCAGCCAAATCATCCAATTCTTTATCCGCTAGTTCACCTAATCCTTTTACCATAGGTAGTGCGGCTGAAATTTTATCAAACTCAGCAATACTGCGTTCAAGTTGAACACTTTCCTTTTTGATCTTTTCTACTTCTTTTGCAGGTTGGTCAACCTGTTCCATTGTTTCCTTAATTTCAGGAAGTTCGAGAAGTTCTTCTAGTTTCTTAGTCATACTATTACTTACCTTCTTTTACCTTGGTGGAATAAATCTTTTTCGGTTATTACCCTAAAATATATACCGTGTTGCTTTGCATATGCACTTGCGGCTTCCCATTTTGCACGATTTTTAATAAACTGTGCCTGATTAAATCCATTTTTACCAACCGATTCTTTCATAGTTTGATTGTCTGGTTTAATCTCAACTATTTCTGCTTTGGTCTTTCCAAACTTGTTTGCGTACACAACAAAGAAGTCAGGCACATAAATTGTATATTTTCCTGTTAGTGGATCACGATAAGGAATCTTAATACTCTCACTTGCCCATTTAGCAACAGCAGGATGTTCATCGCACATCTTCATGAAGTGCCATTCCCAACTTGATCGATACCTTGGAGTTCTTGTTCCAATGTATTTTTCAGGATTCTTGAGTTCGTATTTTCCTTGTGCAAATTTCATTACGCTAATATATTTCTTTGAGCAATGCTGTTAGATTCAGCAGGCTTTGCTGTTCCTAATGCAGAAGTTTTAATTCTGTTTACATTTAGAATTTCGCCTAACACATCACTTAATTGAACTGCTGTAAAATCTTTTATTTCATTTAACAATTCGAATACATTAACGCCGTCAATCTTTGCTTGTTTTAAAACAATTAGTGCAGTTGTTTTTGCCGCGGCCTCTTCCATGCCTCTTTTCATGAAGAAACCTATAACAGCATCACTATCAGTTGCACTAAATTCTAAAGGTAATTTACCATATGCATCAAAATACTTAACAGTCGAGTCTGAATTGCTTCGACTCTGTCCTGGATCTGCTTTTGGTAAGTTAGAATAATCTGCCATTGTCTATCCTATTAGTTGTTTGTAATCTGTGACGATGCTGGAGCAACTGCACCACTCGCCGCCGCCGGAACTTCAAGTTGTCCGGGTTGATTGCCGCTTGTATTTCCTTTATTTGTCGCCGGAGTAATTTTAGTTTGATTTAATTTGTCAGCACCAGCAACATTAATAAAGTTTTGTGTTCCACTGATAATTGCTTTTTTAGTTATGCTTTCAACTTCGTTGGAAACACCTTCTTTGGTTAATTGTTTTGCATTTTCAAAAGTATTTTTTGCTTTAATTGCAGTACCAATTAATGCCAATGGGTTTGATGTTACATTAGGATCCATAAGATCTCCGAACACATCACCTGCACCAGCAATTACACCACCAGCACCAAATAGTGTGGCACTGCCGCCTCCCATAACACTTAGTGGAGAAGGAGTATTGTCGTAGTGTATGCTAGAAAATCCTCCAGGAGAAGAACGAACAGAACCTTCGGCATATCTAATTGCTTCATAGATAACTGTCATAGTGTTCTCTACGGGATTCGAATCTCCTGCTGTGTGTGTTGGCGGATCCCAACTTTGTACCATTGGATTGATTAATTGAAATTGTTTAAATTTTTGTCTGCTTAATTGATAGATACTAATTTCATTAAAAAATCTTCTTGAACGATTTGAATCTAAACCAAATTTATAATTGCCTGCCGGACTTGGTCCATATGTTGTTGTTTGTTGTAACGCATCAACATATTGTGAATCTGCATAATTGTATTTGAAATATTGTTCCCACATACCCGATACAACGTTTTGATTATCGTCGTGGAACGTAAATGTTACAGGTGTGTATTGTATTGCCGTTTGTATGTTTGTCTTTTTACCATATTGATTTTTTGTTTCTGTGTTTACTTGAATACCCGGTAACTTGACATTTTTAACAAGCATACCACATTCTATTTGTGGCTGTGATTTACCAAAGCCAAATAAATCAAAACCAAACGGTACAGGTGCTCTACTAGCCGCACCGTCAAAACCAAAATACACGTGATAAAGAAAACCAACCTTCGGAGCAAGTGCAAAAGTGTTGTCAGTAAACAAACGAGCCGCGTGTTGATAATCACGCATATCGCCTTGACCACCGAATATGCCTCCTACTACACTACCTAAAAATTTTGTAAATTTGTTTGCCATACTATTATTTAGTCATAAAAAAAGGCCGAAGATTTTTTGGTCTCCGGCCTTAATTTTAATACTGTGTATTAGCCTGTTGCTAAAGTTCTGATAGATCTGCCAATTGCTTGACCAATACCATCAGGTTGACCAGCACCATTAGTTTGAATTGCGTTATCGTACTGGATTGACATTTGAATATCAACTGGGTTTGAATCACTGTAAGTTAACTGATTGTAGTTGATATCTTGTACAAAACAACCTACTAACTCAAAAGTTTCAAGGACACCAGGAGCATTAGCACCATTGCCACCATCGAGTATTTCGATTCTAGTTTTGAATTTGTAATCGATACCACTTGCCGCACTTGACTGTTCAAAGAAGTCAAACTGTTTCTGTAACTGCTCACCGCACAATTTGTTAACAGCGTTAGACACATCGTCACGCACCGTTAATGTAATTGGTTGCCAAGTGTGTTTACCTGCATAGTAAACTTTTGAGTTGTAAACATCAATTGCGATTGATTCAAAGTTAACGTTTGGTCTTGCAACGTCGATAACTTGTTTTGTCAATTCAACAACTGGACTTCCTGCACCAAAGTTTTCAAGCGTCACTCTAAAGCGATACTTGAGTTTCGGCATCAACAAGCCTTGTGTAGAGGCTGATTGATCACTTGCTAGTGGCACTGTGAATCTTGATAAACTTGAAATTGCCATTTTAATTTGCTCCTTTGTTAAATGTATTTATCACCATTATTGTGCCCCTAGAGTTGCAATCTCACCTGTGTTCTTTAAGCGTAATGGAATGTAAATAAATTCCACTGCTTTCACTGGTTCAATAGCAATGTCTAAGTAAAGTTCACTTCTATCAATTCTTGCAGGTGTGTTGTTTGATTCATCACACACTACTAAGAAGTCATAAAGTGCTCTTTGACCTACAAGTTCTAGTAATAAACTTTCTGCCGCTTGTTTAATTTCATCACGTGTAATCTTATCGTTAGGCTCAAACATAAATGGTTTAGCCAACAATGTCAATTGACGTCTTAGGTATGCAACTAAACGTGCAACATTGATTCTGTCTAATGCAGATGCATTTCTTGCTCTAGTAAACTGACCAAAGTTAACCAAACCACTACCTGTGATATAAGTTAATGGGTTAATTTTAACTTGAGCCATTGTGTCTCTAACACCTTCGTTTAGAGCAACAGCCTTAAATTCGCCTTCTGCATCAATGTAACCAACACTTGAAGCGTTAGTAATACCACCACGTCTTGTACCTGCTGGTGCAAACCATGGATAAGAAACTGCATCACTTAATGCAATAGTTCTCATCATCATGTAACTTGGTGGAACAACGATATTGTTACCGTTTACATCTGTTGTAAATCCTGATGGATAAAAAGCACCCATGTATTCATCATAAGTTACTAATCCTTTTTCACCATCAGCAAGTGCATTGTTAGAGTTGTTACCATATGCTAACAATTCGGAAGCAGATGATCCTAATCTAAACGGAGTATCCGCTACAACGAATCCTGTAATACCTCTGTCAACGTTTAGGTTAACAAGGTTGCTAGCCAATTCAACATAGCCAGGAGCCGATAACAATGTAAATGTTCTTGTTTCTTCGTCACGTAAATCTTGGTTTGTATCAACTTCTGATTTAAGTGCCGCTACAACTGTTTTACGCTGTGCTTTTCTACCAAACAATCCTGAACCATCTTCAGCAGTTGTGTTCCAACCAACCCAACGGTCAACTTTGTAAGAAGCCATTGATTCGTCAGTGCTACCTACTGTGTATACTGTTCCTAAACCTTGGAAACGTTTGTTACGTCCGTTGTTTTCGTTAATGTCAACATGACCTTTAACAAATTTCTTAACGTTGTAACCTGAACGTCTTGTGTTCCATAACAACATACCTCTTGGATATAAGTCTGGATCTGGAGCATCTGGGTCAACATAGTCACTAGTGCCGTACAATGTAATGTTCGACGCTGTGTCTCCTGTTGCACCTGTGTATCCAAAACGTGCATCAGCAAATAGGACACCGTCTTCAGTTGTTTGATCTGCAACATCAACTGCAAACCATTCTTGATTATTGAAGTCCCATTTGTAAATTAATGAACCATATGTTTCAGTGTTTGAAGAGTCAATCCAAATATCTCCTCTTGCAAGATCAGTACCATCTGTTTGTTTAGTTGGTTGTGTTGCTGAAACTTGGATTTCTGAATCAGGATAAACATTTTTGTATCCTCTCCATACAGCACCGTCGTGTACTAGCATATCAACTTCATCTAGTGTAGTTGAATACCATAGTGTACCGTCTGCTGGTGTGCTTGTTGGAGCACCCGCTTTTGCTTCGTAAACCAAAGGCTTCCAGTTAGACATAACAATAGTTGCACCGCTGTTCGCAGGAGCCGCATATACGTTATCTGGTTTAGTTGTTACAAAGCCAGCCGCTGTTAATGGATTGTTCAGGCCTTCAGTCATAATCATTTCACCACCTAGTTTGTGTGAAATTTTAACTGCACCTGTTGCTGTAACTTCTGCTTCAACGTTAACAAATCCAGCACCACTGATTGCTGATACCATTGCTTCTGCGTTAGTACCGTTAACTGTAACAGTTCTAGCAGTTCTCATGTTAGCATCGCCAGCAAGTGATTCACTTACTTGGAATGTAGCACCACTGATGAATGTTGGATTTTCAACGTTACCCGTTGCACTTGTTGGTGCAGGAGTTACACGTCTGTAAATTTTAAAGTCTGCTAATGCAGGAGTTTTTCCAGTAGCATTTGATTTAATAAACAATGTACCTGTGGCAAGTTTTGTACCACCAGTTGCGTCCATTGACTTAATTGCTTCTGCTGAAGTGCTATAAATTGGAGCACTTACAGTTGACCATAAACCTGTTGAAGAACTGTAAAGTTTTAATATCCAGTTCGCACCCAAGTTAGGATCTGTAGATTTAACCCACACAGAACCATTTGGTCTAACAGCACTGTATGTTGAAGCACCAATGTCTACTGTGTCTTGTGATTTCCATTGAGGAACTTTTGAGTGAGCACTAATTTGTAATGCTGGACCCGCATAGTATCCTTCAATAATACCTAGGTCACCTGTGTCAGTTGTGTTCGGACCAACATATGTACTTGTTGCATTTCCGCCAGCGTCACGTGGAATTTGAATTAAAATGCCACCGTCTGCTGTTGAACCATCTGCTTTTGATGTTCCGTCAGTATAAATTTCTAATCTGCCTGTTGATGTTACTTTAGCACCAATACCTAAAATTCCTTTAGCATTGATTGATTGTGCTAATGTTGTAACAGTTGCACCACTGTTTGTAACAGTTTGACCATTAATAATTAAAGCACCACCATTTGCTAATGAAGCAGGTGATTTAGTTGCTGTAACTGTTGGCCAACTTGCGGACCAAGTTGTTGATGTCCAAGTACTTGCAGTATCGAATCCTGTGCTATCGAAATATGCTTCGTCTTGTGATCCAACTTGTACCCAAACGTTGTTTGAGTTTTTGTAGAAAAGTTTGTTTTCAGTATTCCATGTAACAACAGCATAGTCACCAACTGCACCTACGCTTTGTTTAATACCTGTGTATGTACTACCTGAAACTCCATCTAAATCACTAGCAGAAGAAATGATCTTTGGAGTAACGTTCGTAAACTTCTGTGGTGATTTTTCCCATACAAAAATACCGTAATTTGAATCATCTGTATCGAACCAATAAGTTCCATCAGATGCTGGACCTGCAGGTGCATCAGCAGAACCCGAAAGTTCTCCTAGGTTAGCATCTGCTCTTACAACGTATGCTCTGTTTGCAACACCCAAATATGAGTATGCCGCTTGTAAGCCGTATTCGTTTAGTTCGTTACCATGTAACGGATTGTTTGATGCATCTGTGTAAAATGTTGGATTACCAAATGTATCTGTTAATTCTCTTTGAGATGTAATTAAGTACACCTTACCTGCATTCGCTTTTAATGTGCCTGCGGCTGTACCTGTTCCAGACCCGTTTGGTTTGGACTCAGCCGTCGCTACCACAATTAGTGGTACAGTTGCACCAGCGGCAGGGGTATAAAAACTTTCGTCAATTACGTTGACTTCAACTCCTGGTGATGATAGTGCCATGTTTGTTACTCCTTTATAATTAAGTAAGTCATTTGTTTACTTAAACATATTTATATGAATGTTGAGAAAAATGGTGGTATTTCACATATATAAAAGGGGTTAAAAAGGGCGGGTTAAATACATTTATGGATCGTCCATTATGCAAAACCTGCAATAAAAGACCCTGTGCAGTTAACTATCACAAGGGTAAGAATGTTTATTATCGAAGCAAGTG
>Ga0099848_1000760_pt1 | contig 15096 bp, 15 predicted proteins | sample CB_VirMetaG_3_FD_78179 | JGI IMG/M metagenome (GOLD analysis project Ga0099848, IMG submission 78179) | Freshwater to marine saline gradient viral communities from Chesapeake Bay - CB_1508_1S Viral MetaG | ecosystem: Environmental > Aquatic > Marine > Coastal | place: USA: Chesapeake Bay...
TAAAATGCTTTGCCGTGTTTGTATCCTCTCAAAGAGTTGTACTTCATTTTCAATTCGATGTGTTTTTCCAGATCTATGTTCAGTCCTCCGCACAAATCAAACAGACGGATAGCTACGTCTGCAATCTCATCTTCAAAAGAGGACTTAATATTCTTTTCGAAAACCTCTTTGAACTCTACATTGGAGAAGGGAAACTCCTCGTCTATCTTGCTCATTTCTATGTCGTGCAATAAGTCTAGTACCACCACCTTATCGGCATGGTGATTCTTTCTCAGTGCTTCTAGTGCTTCAGACAATTCTGAAACGATTAACATCAGCAATTCTGGCTGATTTCTTTCTGTGTCCCAAAAGCCCTTTTCTTTGGCCATGGAATGTGCTTTGTTGATTATTTCTTTCATACGGGCTGCAAATATAATCTGAGCCCCAATCAAAAAGCAAGTTAAATTTTACTTTTTTGTTGACTTCCCGTTCTGTCCGTTTCTTGACCGATTAGCAGAACGTTTTTCAACCACCAACTTACCCGATCTGGTGTGAGATAAGTCTACTCCATTGGAGTGTCTCTTACCATAAATTTTTCTTTTGCGTGCTTCACGATTTAACTCGACACGCTTTTCAATCTCACCCGGACGATTGTTATAAGCCTTCTGATAATCATAAGACCTTCCGGTTGCCTTGGTAGTCCCCGGTTTTTTATTTTTTCCTACGATTGTATTTTTCGCCATCTGATATTACAAAGATAAGTCCGAAAATGAATAATATGATAAAGATCCCGGACAACTCATACTATTTTCTAAATTTTGCCACCTTCTTTGCAATTGTTTTCGGTTGTGACACAAATTGCTTTCCGGCTTTATTACCAGCAGCCTTTGCTCTATTGGTTGCTGCCTTCTCTCCTGCTGTCAGCGATTTCCATGCTGCATCAGGTAAATATCTTTTCTTTCCTTTGCTCGGAGACCCATCGCTAGTCCTCCACTTTTGTTTAGTCCACTTGGATAAAGAAGTTTCCTTTTTAGCACCTGAGTAACCTCCTCCGGCTTTTTTGTAAATAGAAACCGCTAACTGCATAGCCCTTGCAGAATGCTTACCGCCCATCTTAGCTTTCGCTTGACTCTTGGCTTTCTCCCACAGAGCAGGATTGGTCTTCTTAGCAGTCTTCACTCTCATCACTCTGTTTTTATACCAAACTTGTATCTATTAACAAATTTACTGAATAATTCTTCAGTGTCAAAATATGTTTCATTAGGACCACCAATATATATCCAACCACATTTATTGATTGCTTGTCTTCCATTTTTCATATGAGAAAATGTACAAGAAGATATTCCAGTAAGTTCTTGCATTTGAGTAGGTGAAGCCACCACAATTTCTTTTGTTGTAATATTATACCACGTACTACTAAATAAAATTGCTTTTCCCTTTTTCATTTTTAATCTAGCTTCTTCTGTTTGTTTAAAGCCAGATCTTACATTATTTCCGTTCTTTAGTCTTGTCTGATAACCTCTTTTTCCTTTTTCACTCCTTTGTTCGGGAGTTGTTTTCTCCATGTATTTACTTACGGCATATCTCGGATTTTCTTTGTTGAATTTTTTTAGGGATTCCGAAATTTTCTTTTTAACATCTTCGTTTGGTATTCCTCCTTCTCCACCAAGTGTCATATTGTAACCATTGGGAGTAACGGAGTTAAATTCTTTTATAAATTCTATTTCTTTTACACACGCTTCTTCTTTTGTTTCACAAGTAAATAATTCTTCCCACTCAAAAGCATCTCTTCCGTATTTTCTCAGTGCCAATTTAAATGCTTGATTAAATGCTTTTTCTTTTGCGTTTGTTGATTTTTTAAAATGACCATAAATTCTTTCTTCAAGAGTTTTTGAGGTATAACCAATATACACCTTTCCATTTGCTTTATTGGTCGCTTTGTATACGATCATTTTCTACCTTGCGAATTGTAAGCTTTTCGGTAGTTCTTACTACTTTTTAATTTACTGTTCTTCTTTTTGGAAACAACCCCCGGCCTTTTAACCGAGGGCTTTGGTTTCCATTTGCTTAATTCTTTTGTGGCTTTAGCTTTAGCCATTATTATTCTTTGATCTTCTTGATGTAATATAGAGCTGCCATGCTACCAGAAACAATTGCTACGCACGCAGCAATCATTGAGAATACAGGAAGCCATGTAGTTGCAAAAGAGATCATTGTTGCTCCACCAGATACAACTGTTAGAGAATTGGCAGCAGTGTCGCTTTGTTGCAGAAATGTAGGCATTACTTTTTCTTCTTAGTAAGTTTTGACCACATAGCTTTAGCAGCAGTAGCTTTACCTACGGCCTCAGCTTTTTTTGCGGACATACCTTTTTTCTTATACGAAGCAGCAACGGCTTTAGCCATTGGCCCAAACTCTTTGCCTTTTTTACCCAAGTCTTTACCAGCTACCGCTTTCTTAACGATAGTGCTGCGTTGTTTTTTAGTACCGTACATAATATCAAAGTTAATAATTGTAAAGCAATTTTCAAAATTACTTTTTCTTCTTAGCTTTCATCATGGGCTTGGCTTTGGCATACATGGCTTTTTCTTTCATTTCCATTTTCTTACCTTCCATTTTCTCATGCTTCATCATGGCCTTTTTGCTGCCATACATTTCCATACCACCGTATTCAGACATCTTCTTACTAGCGGCTTTTTTCATTGGTTTTTTCATTTTATTCTGCTGTTTGTTTTTTAAATACTCTTTTTCCAGCTTCAACTAACCCCAAAGCGGTTCCAGCAGCTCCGGCAATTGCTTCGAAAGTCTTCGCACCTCTTCCTCGATTTTCTCCGGATTTAATTTTTTCTAATTTAGCTGCATTTTTAGCCTCTAATTTAGCACCTTTAAATTCCTGTTTTATCGCTTTTCTTTCTGCTCTATAATCAGCGGCAGTTTTAGGAGCAGAAGCTTTTTTAGCAGCTTTCATTTTTTCAGCAGCTGCCTTACTCCTTTGTACCATATTACCAATATCTAATTTTTTAAATCTTGGACCACTTTCTTTCTTAATAGGAACAGCACTAATTGACTTACCTTGCAATTTGCCAATAGTTTCTTTAGTTTTTCCAACCAATATTGGATGATCTTTCTTTTTCATATTTCAAATATAATTAATTTTTATTAAACTTTCACCATTTAACTTTATCAGCCCACCACGCTGCTGACATCTTGCCTTTAGCTATGTTCTTGGCGTGGCGTGCTTTAAATGAAGCTCTTTTTGCTTTCATGCGATCTGATTCCCCAGCCTTTGGTTTTCCAGCAGTTCCTGTTACAGAACCAACTTTTTTACCCTGTTGACCAAAACGAATAGTCTTAATCTTGTCACCTTCTTTAGCAACAACGATGTGACTTTTCTTTGGGTGTCCTGGGGTTGCCTTGGGCTTGTTAAATCCGCTTACACCAGCCCTAACTAATCTGCTGTCCTTCTTTATCGGCATACTTCTTAGCAAATTTTTCTGCAACAGTTCCCAGGCCGTAAGCAATGGTAACATATTCCACTGCCTCGACTGCTCTGTCGCACTTGCAAACAAACATATAAATCAATAGGCTTATAAAGCCCATTGCTCCAAGAACTCTCTTATGAGAAATGCCCTCAGCTGAGGAGAACATATCTACGAGAAACTTTTTCATTTTACGATTTCTACAGTACCGGCTCCGGTTACTTCTTCAATCAGTGCAATTGCTTTGTCGTGAAAGAGTTCGGCCAAGTTAGGACCGAAGAAATCACCAGAGGTCAATTCAACTTCAGCCAAAGAGGGCAGAGTTACGTTCACAGGAGAGTTTCCTGCTTCGTAAGATGCCTGATCTTTGTAGTAAGTCAAAAGAGCTCTTGAGAAAGGCTTGTACAACTGAATGTCAAGGAAAGCGAATGGTTGTACAGTGAATCCATCACTGGTTACAACGTCTGCGTTAATTTTGAGTGCCATATTTATTTATTGTTAATATTTAATTTGTGTTCCACGGAATGTAGCAACCGCACGAATTACAGTGGTCGAACCAGCTGTACTAGGAGGAGTAAACTGAACTCTGAGCGATTCATTGGTATCGTTATTGTCGATTGTGAATACTGCCGTTGACATAGAAGCATCGGCATTTGTGATTCCAATCTCTTGAACACCACCAACCAAAGAGGTAGTAGTTCCGATTCTCTTAATAGTTACTTTGTAAGCAGTTGCTGCTACATCACCTACAACAGTGGTTCCATCTCCAGTTACAGTACAAATAGAAGTTATGTCAATTATTCCATTCCAAACAGAGTTGGTTCCAGGAAGAATTGCTGCTATACTTGAACCATCTAAAAAGAGTTCAGTTTGAGCCGTTCCCGTAATTTCTCTACGCCAAATTAATTCGTGTGCTTGAGCATCTCCTTGTGCGGAAAATTGACCTGAAGCGTGAGCAACTTGTCCATAAAGATTGGAGTTAGCAGAAAGTCCGCCTAAAACTGAAGAGTACGAACCACTTGATGAATTTGATTGTCCTCCTGATACAGTTGTGTGGGTAGCAGATGCCGTATTACTTTGACCTCCGCCTATATGACCATAATTACCATTAGCAGAAATAGTATTTGACCTACCTCCCGTAAGAGCAGCATCAGATGGATAAGAACCAATAGTATTTTGATTACCTCCCCCAATAAAAGAACCTGAACCATTTATTGTGTTGTTTGCCCCTCCTACTAATGTTATACTATAACCATTACCTATAGTATTATTATAACCACCAACAAGTGCACCATGATTAGAGTAAGGTCCATTGATTCTATTATTTTGTCCTCCTCCTATAAAACACCAGTTTCCACTATTTACTTCGGGTTTAGAAATACTATTACTTTGACCTCCAACAATAACAGCTGCTGTACCGCCACCTATAGTATTACCAGTGCCTGCAACAATTAATGCACCATAGTCATTTGCTCCACTACTTGATATTGTATTACTATATCCACTTCCAATAAACGAGTAAGAACTTTCTGTTCTATTTGAGCTAGTTGAACTAAATCCACCACCAACAATTACAGAACGTAATCCGTTTGCTCGGTTATATATACCTCCTCCAACAAAAGAACCTAATCCTGCTGCTGTGTTAAGTTGTCCTCCTCCTATACTACTATGAGAACCCGATGCCGTGTTTGATTGTCCGCCACCTATAAAAGCATAATTTCCAGAAGCATTATTACTTTGACCACCTGCTATAGTACTTTGACTTCCAGCGGAAGTATTAAAAATACCACCCCCTATGAACGTGTAAGTACCACTAATATTATTCTGTTCTCCACCTACTAATACAGAACGGCTTCCAGAGTTTTGATTAGATATACCACCTACAATAACGGCTCTATCGTTTGAAGCAGAGTTTTGATTACCTCCTACAACTACGCTTTGAACATTTGATACTCTATTAGCATATCCTCCACCTAAAAAACTTTGGTCGCCTGATGCAACTTGGTTAGCATTTAATCTTATCATCTGCAAATCAACCGCATAAGTACCTCTTGCATTACCACCTACCGCAGTTCCATCGGGAATAGAAGCAACAATAGCACCTGTGCCTTTTGGGATAATAGCAGCGTTTATATCTGTTGCTGCACCAATAGCTGTCCAAGAAGAGGTAGTTTGAGTAGTAGCAGAATATGCTTCTGTCCAAAACTGAGGCCCAAGCGGAGCCCCAACGTTAACGATTTTTATAGCACGTCCACCGGCAGGATCATTTTTGGTAAGATAGTTTTGAGCATCATCTATACCAGTATCAAAAGTAGCTTTGATGGCACGGCCACCGCTAGCGTCATTTGTAGTGAATATTGAGAGAAAATCTCCGAATGTAATTGCCATAATTCAAAGATACGAAAAATAATTAATATTATGCAACATTTGTGAGTATGCCATTTTCAAATGTAAGCGTAACCGCACCCACAGGTACATTACCGCTCCAGCCACTATAGTTGTACCAGTAACCATTGACGGCATCGTATCTTAAAATCGAACCATCGGTAATACCGTTTATATAAACATCATGAAGTTCATCTATCTTATAACCGGGCAATGTTCTTATTGCCAATGTTCCGTTTGATTTAGAGTCTACAGCAAATGCAATCGGTATGTTTAAGTCTGGGGCCTCAGGCTGAACATTTGTCAATCCCCCGGGTGTAGCAGGATCACAATACAAAACATCACCAGCCGTATAAATAGATGTATCTATTCCACGTATCTTACCGATATTTGTAACAAAACCATCGTTTCCGTTCAATATATCCTCAGCAGTTATGCCCAATAAATACTTAGCGTCCACGCTTCCATCCGCCACCATAGGACCAACCAAAATTCTTGATGACGCACCCAAAGCACCAACAGCCATTACCACCGTTCCTTTGGGTATTAGAAAACCAGTTTGATTTTTTACATACCAAAAATTATCTTGTCCTAGTTTTGCCGATACATCAGCGTCTAATTGTAAATCAACTGTACTTCTATCAACATCCCAAAACATCATACCCTGCGTAGGAGTAGGCGTTGCTGCTAAGTCTAATTGTACGTAATCAGTAGTTATTCCTCCGGTGTCTATTGCATTTGTAGTAGTAGAGCCGTTGTCTGTAACGTCTTGTAAGTTCTGAGACCCAAGCCCAGTTAAAGTGCCTAAATCAGCAATTATTCTTCTAATCCTAATCTCTTCTTCTTTAATCTTAGGATCTAATGTCAATTTATATTGAAGCAACAAGTCATTCGCTTGTTTTGTAAGCTCCTGTCTTGTTATTTCAAATGACATATTTTATTCTCCAGATATAAATACCAAATTAGTACCTACGCAATGGATAGTAATTGTACGTCCTGCTGTAGCCGGAGGAGTATATGTTCCACCGGGTGCTATGCTACCACCAACGTACATAGCAGTAACACTACTATCGGCTGTAAAACTTATTGTTTGGGCTGTATTAGTAAAGATTTTAATTTCCATGCCGGCAAGCAAAGAATTACTCAGAACAAAGTTTACTACACCAGCACCATGATTAGTCACATACCATGAATCATTAGCAATACTAACAATAGGTTGAGTTCCTGCTACTGCTACTGCTGTTACACTTTTTGTTTTAAAAGAAACATTCACGCTCAAACGAGCATCAGCTAAAGTTCCGGATGTTATATTTCCTGCGTCAGTACAATCTACATTTGGTACGCTAGATAATCCAACTTGGCTCTTGGTCATGTTTGTAATCTGAGACCCATCCAAAGCAGGATATTTTGCAGCACCATCGAGTTGAACTAACTTGCTAGCAGCATTGAAAGAATTACCTTGAAGTGTCACATTTGCACCCAAACGAGCATCAGCTAAGGTTCCTGATCCTACGTTAGAAGCATCAAGAGAAGTTAACTGAGAACCATCAACAGCTGGTAATTTTGCACTACCATCGAGCTGTACTAAATTGCTAGCACCGTTAAAAGTATTTCCTTGGGTTGTTACATTAACACTTAAACGTGCATCGGCAAGCGTGCCTGATGTAATGTTCGTGGCATTAATAACAGCATTTGCTCCAATGGTGGAAAAGCTAATTTTTTTTGTTGTGCCAGCAGCACTATCAGAAACATCTACAATAGGAAGAAAATCACCTACTGCCGGGGAAGTTAACTCATCTAACTCCGTAATTCTTTTATCTTGAAAACTCATTTTATTATAGTATTATTTGATAACCGTTCTGTTGTAACAACCATGATCCATTTTGGATTTCTAAATAACCGCCCAAACCAGCAAGTTGTGCCAATTCTTTGCCTTCTTCTGTCAGCAAAAATGCTTCTATTTCTGCTTGTGTAACAGAACAATTTCCACAATTTTTAGCCCATCTACTAGCAACAGAAATTAATTTGTCTATATCATTATTATCTTGAAAACAATCAGGGTTTTCTAAAGACCATAATATGAACAAACCTTTTTTCTGAGACCATTCATCATCGCAGCATGGACGATCATATTTCATCGCTGCATAAATCTTTGATTCATTAGCAGCAATGGCTTTTCTTACCGAAAGGTAAGCTTTTAAATAGCTATATAAAGTAGCATATAACATTAACAGCCACAGTTTCTAAAGATGGTAGTGTCGCAATCATTAAGTATATCCATAATATCTTCATATATACTTTGAGCAAGAACATAATCTTCGCATTCGAAAACTTGAACCATTTTATCGTACATCAATTTAACTTCTTCAAAACCATTTGTGTCCATGTCTCCCAAGGCCAATTGACCAATCAGACATTTCAGTGTATTATCACGAAGAGCATACTTTGTAACTACGTATGGACTGCCGTCTATAGTGTAAGTAATTACAAATTTCCAAACGCCATCAGTGAGAGTTACAGAGCTTGTTAAATCATATGCATAATCAGGGCTAATCCAATAGGTAGTTGTGAATAAGTTAATGGGGCTCAGAGCAACTGTCTGACCGGGTTCTGTAATTGATAAAGAAATAGCACTTACCCTTGCTCTAGTATCGTTATATGGAGTAAGAGCGTTATTTGCAAGTGTAGCATTATTCAAATCCAATACCGGAATAAGTCCAGGATTTGTCGGATATAATGCAAATTTTAAATTATTTGCGTCAACTACATTGGCATATAATTCATCACCGCTCGATACAGAAGCCATGCCTGTGCCTGTAAAGGTATAGGTAAGAACCTGACCCATATAAAAACCATGGTTGTTATAGGTAAGAGTATCGGTAGCTATATTTACTCCAGAAGAAAAAGTACGAGGCGTAGCAGGAATCCATCCAGTAGGATTGCTCACAGCATTATAGTCACCGGTAACATCTCCGATGACTAATTTGCTCTTCTCGTTTATAATGCCAATTTTAATATCCAGTGCCATAATTCAAAGTTACACAATTTTTCTTATAGAATCAACCCATCTCTATTAGCCAATCCTATATTAATCATTTTTTCTATCTCTTCAGGAGTAAATAGATTGCGCTTCTTCATTTCAATAAGATAATCTTTTTCTCTTGAATTTCTGTACAATAACATATATTCATTCTTTGCCTTTTGCATCTCATCTTGATACTGATTGAATATATTTACTATTCTAGATTTTGCAGTTTCTATATCTCCTTTTTCAACATTGGTTTGTACATCTATCAAAACATCTTTGAATCGCTGACCATATTTTGCAAATGCACTTTGGAAATAATCTCCTCTATTTTTCAATTCTTGGCGATACAAATCATTTGGCAACTGATAATTAAATCCTTTGTATACGTTAGCAGCGTCATCTCCACCCAAAGTCATTTCTTGAGTATAAGCAAAGTTATTTTTCATTGGGTTTGAAATTATGCCAAACATACCGCTAGTTTTACCAGTTGCAGTCCACTCATAATCTCTTCCAGTCATCTGCTGATAGATTAGAGCCAAGTTAATCATACCGCCATGTACTTCCATAGACTCTCTGTACTTCTGTATTTCTTTCTGTTGTTGTTTTGCCGGAGAAGAAAAACTTCTAAATGTGAAAGGATCAAAAATTGCTTGAAAATACGCTCCGGCAGTTCCAGGTTCAGCAAGTGTAACCTTGCTGCTTAAATCTTCTCCGAATGGTCCAATTGCAGCATCGTAAAATTCATTGCGAGTTTCTTCGTTAAAGGAAATATTGCGATTTAATTTCTGAACTACACGCAGACCAATCGGACTCCAAAAAGCTGGCCAATCAGGTTTTTCTGTTCTAGTTATAATATCGCTAGCATTTTGTACTATTTCCGCATTACCTTTAGACATGAACGAGAAGAAAGACGGGAAGAAGACAGCCATGGATGTGCTTAAAGAACCGGCTGCAAAGTTTTCAAATGCTTTCTTGCTAGACTCACCACTTTTCAAATCAGTCAAGACTTGACCAACACGAGCTAAACCTGAGAACATAGGCAAATCTTCAATACCAGAACTCAAAGCGGTTGACAATATTGTAGCTATTGCGCCTGTTTGCTCGCTGAATAATCGTGTAGTATTATCGTTTTCTTCTTTCCTCTGTTTATCATAAACAGTTCCATATGCATTGAATGCATAACCTAAGAAACCAGCGTTTCTTGTATTGAGAATAACGTCTCCTTCTTTAGCGTAACCACCTCTACGAGCTAAGAAATTAGATGGCATACCAGCTTTTATGTATTCCCAATGCAGAGTGGCATTATAAAGACCACCTCTGAGACCATATTTTTTGAGTGCTTTTTCTTTTTCCGGATCGTCTCCTCCGCCAGTAAGAACTGCTCCTGCTTTTACAGCTGACATTGCAAAAGTATATATTGCTACGCTTGTTACTGCCTGAGCAGCATCGTAAGTAGCTTGTCTTTTTGCGAAGAATAAGTCAATCTTTGCTTTTTCGTAATCTCTTTTTTCCTTTTCAGTTTTTATTTTAGTACCAATGGAATATTGTTTTTTGAATGTATGCCATTTGCCTTGATAAAGACTTTCAGAAAGAATGTATTTACCAAGAGCTGCACCGGGAACAACCTTCATGATTGCTGAGCCCAAGAAGTTTACAGGCACTTTTGTAAAAGGCATCAAGGTGAATAATGCTACATCAATCAATTGCAAACTATTCTTTGCAAGACCTTTCATAGAAAACTGCCTTTTCAATTCACTAGCAAGATCTGCTCCACCTATTTCTACACGATTCTCTTGATAATATCCACGAATCGTTTTACGAAGTGCGCCTCTTCCCAAAGATACAGTGCTAGAAATTATATTGTTTGCCAATAAAGTTCTTTTCAAACCTTCTGTTTCAAAGCGAGAATATAACTCAGCGTCAGCATATAGAACTTGGCTCATTGCCCGGAGCGCATTCTGATCTAAATTCCCATCAGCATCTGCCAACATCGAATCAAAAACACCATTTTGGAATCTAGTACCTTGGATGTTTTGGAAGTAATCAATCATTGCCCTTTGTGCAGCCATGTAGCCAAAGGCAATATCACCACCATAAGCCATGGCACGACCAGTAACTTCAGCAGCAATTGGACCTCCGGTATTGAGCAATAAGAAAGGATTAGCACGCATTCGTGCCAACATAGGTCCTGTACCCAATGTCCAAGCCAAGCTACGAGCCAAAGTATAAGTCTTACCATCTCTAAGTTCGATGGTTCCATCCTTAAGCTTTACCAAGGTCATATCAAATGCATCGGCTTGCTCTTCGGGTGTTAATGTCTCGAAATCTTTATTAGTGGCATTTTTAACCATGGTTTTCATAAAGTTATATGCCCACTGAGCGTCTTTGAAGAAGTTAACCTGAGCCAGGTTATCATAGTACTTATTCAAACCTTTGCTAGTATCCAATACACCATACTTGGCATTATTATTCATATCAAACCACATACGATCTGATGTAAGTTTTCTAGCCATCTGCCAATTGGAGAAACTCAAGGTATTTCCCTTTATTCCACTACCTAATAAATCTCTTAATTTCTGTATTGTTCTGGTAGCATAATTAGTACTCCATATATTGTTTTCAACGTTTGCAACTACGCTCAGTACTGTAGTGCTGATGTTCAACAAAGCTCTTGCGGATCCGGAGGTTACTCGATCATTCCAGAATATAGGCTTCCTTGCTTCTAAGAATTGTGCTATTTTTATGGTTGCTATACCTACTGCTTTTTCTGAGTCCCAAAACGCTTGGTATGCTTGATCACTCCAATCTTTTTGGAATGCTTCACGCTTAGCTTTATTGTCTTTCTGAGCAGCTTTGTAATCGTTAACTAAAGCCTCTAATGTTTTCTTTTGATTTTCTGTAAGAACAATATTACTTTTAGCCAATTGCTTTTCAATCACAGCCAATTGATTAGCTTCGTTAAAGTAACGTGCTAATTGTAAGATACGACCAGCTTGACTGAATAACTCTGAAGATACATTGAATGCGTAATTTATTGCTTCAGGGCTGTACAATTTATCACCAAGGTCAGCCTGAGTCCAATCTTCTTCTTTCTTCAACATATTTCTATCATTTGCAAACTGCTTAACAGCACCGCTTAACGCAATTGCAATCTGATCGAAACCATTTGTTTTCAAGTAGTCCAAGAAAGAATCTATAGCAACAGCACTATCCACAAGACCAACACCAGTATTGCGAACAACGTCTGCTACTTCTGTTGCCTTCTGTGATACTTTTAAGTTTTGAGCATCGGCTTCCAGTTCATCCAAGAAATCTGCCGGATACTCAGTATTTCTATTTAGTGCATTCTGTACTGTCTGCCTATAATCAGCTCCAAAAACATCAATTAAGTCTTGAGGAGATAAGAAATCCATATCTCTAGCAGCGGTAAATATCTCAAGATTGCTGTAACCCTGATCAATCAAATCACCATAAATTGCCTCAATATTACCGAGGTTATTATTAATTGCTTGTTTAATTGACTCCTGGCGATCTGAAAATGCTGTGCCGACCTTATCCATGGTATTGATGGCGATAGTCGATTGTGCTTGCTTAAAAGCAGCTTCATCGAAATCATATAGGCCGATTGCCTCTTTGATTCTCTTTGGAGTATAACCTTTTTCAACCAACCCGGTGTAAGCAGCAACTTTATCTCCATTGGTTTGAGTTATTATTGCATCGTACTCAGGTCTGATTTGAGTAAAGTCTAATTGTGACTTGCTCTTAAACTCACCTGTTGTTTCAGGTGCTTTCATGTCAACAGCATCAATTAACTCTTGATTTGTTCCTGTTTCTTTAGCGTTCAAATACGCTCTTGCTATTTGATTTGAAAGCACTTGCTTAGGATTCGAAACTGTTCCATCTTGATTAAACCCAAAAGCAGCGAAATCAAAAGGCTTAGTCCTGGGTAAATCTTTCGATCCGGACTCTTTGTTTATCTGTTCAACCTCAGCATCAGTTAAAATTCTATTGACCTTCATCTCTCCGGAGATAATCCAGCTTCCGGTCATATTAGAATTTGTCTTGTACTTATAATTACCTCCTAAAGGAATCTGATCGGTGATGTGTGCAGTTCTAGGTGAAATCTTACCATCTTTGGTTTTTTCAGCCCTATTATTTGCTTCTGTCTGCCAATCAAAATCGTTGCCTACTTCAACCTCAGCCCAAACCTGATCATCTGCTCTCAAGTTAGGTGCTTTATCGGTAACATTCTTTTTGTTTCCTATATGCGTTGCAATAGCGAATTCACCTGAATGCCAACCTGGTCTGTAAGCCAAGGGACCTAAAGTTGACTTAACCATCGTCTTGCCTTCTTTTGTCTGAGTCAGTTCTCCTGCCTTAGCTTGAATCCACTCCCCAGTTGTAACAGATTCATTTGCTCCTACGAACAAAGGAAATAATTCACCGGGGAAATTTCTTTTAACCTTAAATAATTTGTATGCCTTGGTTGTGTTCTGAGGCGCAGTGACTCCCGGATTAATCAAACCTTTTAAGTTCTCTAGCTGCGTTTGATCAAATCGATTAGAAATGGTCTCAGAAAGAGTGCTTAATTCTTTTGGAGTATACTGTGATTTTGATTTAAATTCAACCTTACCATCTTCAATTCCAAAGTCTTGATTTGCTTTCTCAAAGTCCTCATTGGTTTTGATTTCTTTTGATGCTACTTTTTGAGAGTCAGGCTTAGCTTTAAACCCTTTAAGTTGTTCTCCTTCATAGATTTTTCCTAAATCACCAACAGCTGTTTTAATAATTGCTGGTTCAGATGGTTTTTCAATTGGTTTATTTGTTTCTTTAGAAACTACTTGCAATGCTTCCTCAGGCAAAACATTTTTTATATTAATTTTTTCTGTCGGAAAACCTACAACATCGCCCAATATAGAATTTTTATAAGTGTCATGAGTATTGCTATTGTATTTTACTTCTCCATTAGGTTTAACTAAAATACCCATGTCACCATTTTTAAAATTATTATCAACTAAGAATTTTTCTCTGAGTAAAGGTAGAAACTCAGCTTGTGTTGGAACACCTAATTGTTGATGTACAAATTGTTGGAAAGGTAAAGTGATTTTTTTATCTCCGCCTTCATGTAATAAAGTTTCTGCAAATATTTTTCTTGCAGAAGTATCTAGCATATTTGGATTCCTTATTGCTGTTAAAAACTCATTCCATTTTTTTGCATCTGAAGGAAGTATTTTTTCAGCAACTTTTATAAATTCATCAAACGTTCCATTATTAATTAAAACGCCTTCAACTCTTTTACCAAGATTTCGTTTAAGACCTTCTTCAATTTCTTTAATTAAAACTTTGCTCGTACCTTTTGAAAAATTAAAAGAAGTATTTGGCGAACCAGCCATAAACCAAATATAATCAGCATTTGGTAAACGTGTGTTTAATAACTTTTCGTCTAATCCTGTTGCCCAAATTTCTCCGTTTTCAATATTTTTTGGATCATTAGCAAAGTTAAAACCGCCTTCTAAGAAATGTGTAACACCTGTTTTTGGATTTTCATATATTCCTCTTTTTAATTGGTCTGCCATCCAAAACCAAATTTTTGGGTTTCTTCCATTTTCTTCTTTGAAGCGTTTTAATTCTTCTATAACATCAACTTGTTTACCACCCAAAAGATCATCGGTTGGAATAATAATTTTTTCTCCTAGTTGAGATTTACTGAGAAAGTCTACATCTACTTCAACTGGTCCTGGAGTAAAAGGCATTGTACCTTCATTCATTTCTCCGGCTTGTTCTAATGTTTCTGTAGGTTTTGTTTCTTGCTCGACTTGAGTTTCTGTCGGAGCCACACCTTCTTCAACAGCAGTTTCTGCCGGAGCAACTACTTCTTCTGTCGCAGTAACTTCAGCAGCTGGCTGAGCCTTAGTAGCATCTATCTTCTTCTGTACACCTTGAGTAATTTGCCCGGTACGCAGAGTTTCTACCATACCATTTACAAAGTCTACATAATCAGCACGGGTTCTTATATCATCGAATATTTGAACTGTTCCTCCGGTTACATACGCAACAAAGTCTGCTATTACCTTGGCAATCTTCTCTAGGGTAGCAATTTCTATCTGCTTCTCGCTCTGCTTCAGAACAGCTGCCAATTCTACTAAGAACTCTTCTCCTTTTTCGTTGTTGCTATATTGGTCAACCAAGGCTTCTATTTGCTTCAAACTCTCATTCTTAATTGTA
>Ga0099848_1000761_pt1 | contig 15082 bp, 19 predicted proteins | sample CB_VirMetaG_3_FD_78179 | JGI IMG/M metagenome (GOLD analysis project Ga0099848, IMG submission 78179) | Freshwater to marine saline gradient viral communities from Chesapeake Bay - CB_1508_1S Viral MetaG | ecosystem: Environmental > Aquatic > Marine > Coastal | place: USA: Chesapeake Bay...
GCGGTCGCCGCCTCGACGCCTTCGATACCGTTCTCCCTGAGATGTACTCGGTCAATGGCTTCCGCGCTGTGGCGCGCATGCGCTGGAATGACGAGTACGCTCCGGAAGGTTGGAGCAAGGAAACGTTCGAGGAATTCAACAACGGCGAGCCTGACGTTGTCTTCATGGCGTACGACCCGAAGCGTGATGGTATTTATGCTCCGGATGAAGGTGAGTACACCGAGGACTATGACGATGCAGTTGCCCGCCAGACTGCAGCCGCAAAGGGTGAGCGTTACTCGGCCCGCGTTGGCGGCAGCATGGCAAACCGCCTTGCTGCAAAGGCACCGCCGCGTCCCAATGCACCCAAGTTCAGGGACGGGCCGTCGCTCCTTGGCGCGGACACCCGCAGCGCAAGGCGTGCATTTTTGGAAAACCAGTACGAGAGGTTCGTAAACCGAGCGCTGCCGATCAAGCAGCTCGTCAAGGAAATCGGTGACGAGTTTAACGACAGCACAAACTTCGCTCGGGCTGAGGTGCTCATGGGCAGCGTTGTCGCAACGCAAACCCGCGACTTCAGAAACGAGGAGATCATTCCCCTTCTCCGAGAAATCTCTGCTCGTGGTCTCACGGTGGAGGAGGTTGAAACCTACCTCCACAACAAGCACGCGGAGGAGCGGAACACGGTTATTGCTGGTCGTAATGAGCTGTTCCCCGACGGCGGATCAGGCATCGCGACAGAAGACGCACGCCGATACCTCGCCTCTCTGTCTGATGCGAAGCGCAAGGGACTTGAGGCGGTGGAGAAAAAGGTCCGCACCATAACCGACGGGACTCTGCAGCTCATGGTTGACTCAGGCGTTGAGTCTCCGGCTGCCGTGGCCGCGCTGCGAGATCGGTACAAGAATTGGGTTCCTCTGTTCCGCGAAGGTTTCGATGGCGGCAACCCTATCGGTGGCCGCCAGAGAGGCTCCAGCGTCGAGGGATCGTCTCTTAAGGCGGCTATTGGCTCAGAGCGGGGCGTCAAGAACATCATCTATAACATCGTCTCCCAGCGAGAGTCGGCGATTAACCGAGCAGAAAACAACCGCCTGAGCGGAACGGTTCTGCGTGCGGCTCTGGAAAACCCAGACCCCGCATTCTGGATGGTGATTGACCCCTCCAAGGTAACCCTCGAAGAAATTCGAGATCAGCTTGTTCGCATGGGTGTCGATCCGGAGATTGCCGAGGAGATTTACAAAGCCCCGCGTAAGGCGGCCTACAACAAAAATACGGGCATGGTTGAGTCGGTTGTGGACAACCAGTTTAAGCGCGCACCGAATGTTGTTGCAACTCGCGTTGAAGGCACAGACAAGTTCATCGTTTTTAACCCGAGCAACGAGCTTGCGACTCGCGTCGCACAAGCCCTTCGCAATGACGACATGCCTATCAATGATGGGCTGAGCGGGATTCTGGTTGAGCTTATTGGTCCACTCACGCGTATCTGGAGTCAGATGCGGACGCAGTACAGCCCTGAGTTTGGTCCGGTCAACTTTGTCCGCGATGTTGAGAACGCGCTGATCAACCTTGATGACACGCCCCTAAGCGGAAAGCAGGGGGCTGTGTTCGTCAAGGCTATGAAGTACGGCAACGTATTCAGAGTGCGGAACAGCAATCTAATCCGCGTCATCAGTGCCGCAGACAGTGGGCGGGCGGTAAGCCCCAAGGACCAAAAGCTTGCTGATCTTTTCGGTCGCTTTGAAAAGGCGGGCGGGCGAACCACTATACGGAACACCTTCTTCCAATCCGACAATCCGAAAAAGATCGAAGCCCAGATGAAGAAGGCCTTCAAGCAGATCGCTGCGGGAAGGAAGTCGATGCCTGCCGAAGTGGCATCTGCCGTCACGGTTTGGAACGACACTCTAGAGATCGCAACGCGCTTGGCGATCTTTGAAACCGCCATAGAGAGCGGCATGACTGACGCACAGGCGGCTGAACTCGCAAAGACGACAACCGTCAACTTCCAACAGAAGGGGCAGTTGACGCGTGAGCTTAACGCGGGCTACGGCTTCTTCAACGCCAGTATCGCGGGGAACTCGCGAAACATTCAGGTCATGCTGAGCAAGAGCGGAAAGAAGATAGCACTCTGGGGAGTCGGCCTTGGCGTGATGCAGGGCATCATGCTGGCGATGGCTGGCTATGAGGAGGACGAGCCGCCGGAGTGGGTCAAGGACAACGCATTTATTATCCCGATTCCCTTTACGGACAAGTACTTTCCGATCCCGATGCTTCACTTCTACCGTGCGTTCCCCGCTATTGGGCGGCGCATGGTGGAGACGGCTCGGGGCCAGCTCACGGTCGGGGAGTTCCTTACCGGCTCGGTCAGGGCGATTGTCAACGCGGTCAATCCATTGGCTTACGGCGCAAGCTTTGTTGAGTTTGCCGCACCGTCAGTCCTAGATATGGGTATACAGTACTGGCAGAACCTAGACGGCCTTGGTCGGCGCATCTACAACGAGGACTTCAACGACCTTAACCCCACAACCGGCATGAGCCGCGCTCGCGGCGATATGACCATGATGTACGCGATGTACTCGAAGATTGCCGAGGGCATCAACGCCATTACCTTTGGGGATGAATTCACTCGCGGTTGGTTCTCGCCGACGCCGGAGGAGATTAAGTTCTTTGTCGAAGAAACCGCGCCGCCAATCCGGTTTGTTTACCGGTCCTTCGGCGTGGCAGAAAAGCTCTTTATGGGCGATGACGTTGAGGCAATTGAGCTGCCGTTCCTCCGCCGTTTCTACGGCGAGCGGTCGGGTAAGACAGTCGAAGGCGGCAAGTTCTACGAGAACGTGCTGGAGCTGAACGAGCTGAGGACGACCATACGGGGGCGCGATGAAGCGGGGGTCGATACGTCAGACATCTACGAGCAGAACCCGATAGCCGAACTAACCGACAGCGTGGGTTCGTACTACCGCGAAGTCTCTGACCTAAGGCGTGAGCGCCGCCGGTTGATACTGGAGGGCAAGGACAGGGCCGAGGTCAGGGCGCGGGACGAAGAGATCACCGCTAAGATGAAGGAATTCAACGATCTCGTGGCCGAATACAGAGAGGCCGAAGAGTAAAAAAGGAGCCCCGCCTTCCCAACAAGACGGGGCTCTAGTACCATGAAAGGGTCCGAACGAAAGTCCACCCCTTTCCACATCAAATCGAACCAATGTTGTCGGCTACCTTGCGAAGGTGCTCAGTCGACAGGTGTGCGTATCTTTGAACCATACGGTCGTCAGACCAGCCCCCCATCTCTCGGACGGCAGCAGTGTGAGTTCCTCTTTGGATGTGCCAAGACGCCCAAGTGTGACGGAGATCATGCCACCGGAAGTTCTCTATGCCAGCCCGCTTCAGGGCATTTCTAAAGGCGCGCGTGTTGCTCCTACAAACCGGCTTTCCACCATAAGCAAACACCCAATCGGCGTGCCTGCTCTTCGCCCTCTGTCGCTTTAAAAGAACCTCATAGGCTGTGTCGTTCAGGGGAACAGACAAAGGCTTCCCGTTTTTCATCTTGTCCCCAGAGATCGTTACCATCCTGTTGCGGAGGTCGACCTCGTCCCACCTCAGCTCTCTGACGTTTGCGTCCCTAAGTCCTGTGCTGAGGGCAAATACAACCTTGTCCTTGAGGTGGCTTGGAAGTTCTTTCAATAAGCGGCGAGCTTCATCTTTGTCTATAAAGCGAACCCTCGGCTGCTCCTCCATGCGCCTAATCTTTGGGGCGGTGGAAATCCACTCCCAATCATCTCGCGCCATGTTTAGGATACACCTGAGTACTGTCAGGTAGCGGTTGACCGTAGCCGGAACGCGCGTCGCGAGCATGTCATCCCTAATCTCGGAGACCACGCCCTTTGTGATTTTGTCTAACGGCTTTTCGTTTAGGTATTGGGTAAGAAGTGCGACGTATCTACGCTCCTCCTTTACCCACCTTCCGGTTCTTCCCGCGAGCCATCTGTCGGCTGCGTCGTTCCAAGTCTTCTCCATTTTAGCCTCCTTGCTAGCTAGTTTAACCTGTCCTGCGGATCGCGTCATCTCTTACAAGCCGGTAAGACATTGGCGCATCAAAGCCTAGGCGAAGCACCGGCTCCAAAGGACCGCCCTTAAATGAGTCGGTGTACATGCCAACAAGAACGATGCGTAGATCGGGGTTGACTCGAAAGTCATCCTTGATTGGCGTCAGCTCAAAGTTTTCGTACTTACCAACTGCGCTGCGCACAGAGATTTCTGCCGAGCGACTCTTCGGCTCATAGACAATGTTCTCCACCCGAATGATGTGATCGTAGGTGTCTTCGATGTCTTCAGTGAGTTCGGCCCCCCCGTAGACCGAGCCGCCCTTTCTGCGCGTCATCACAAGCATTATAAAATACACTCCACCACTTAATGATCTGCTTTGTAATCCAAAGAAAAGTCGCAGCGATGTACCAGCCGTAGTACAGATCACCAAGATAAATCAACAGACACGCAATCAATAAAGTCATGTTACCTCCACAAAAAAAGGGGGGTCGCCCCCCCTTAGTTCTTTATTAGAATGGAATGTCGTCGTCCAAGTCCACCTTCTGAGGTTGGCTGTAGTTATTGGACTGGGCTTGAGCCTCTGGATTTACTTTCTTAGTCCAAGACCGACCAGCAAAAAACTTGCCACTCTTTCCTTCGACGATACGAGCTTCAATGTTTAGCTCTTTACCGTCTTCGAGAACAAAACGGCCACTATAGGTCGGAACAGATTCCTCATTCCAGCCCTTGTCGCGATAAAACTGCTTGCGCTCGGCGACTCGATCATCCTTGTCCTTGAACAGAACAAACGTATTTGGTTTTTGTTCGTAAGCCATTTGTATTCCTCTTTACTTTCTGCGGTTCTTCTCAAGGTGAGAAAGGTACAGGCTGACTGCTTGACGAATTACGCTCGCAATAGAGCGGTCTTCAGCAATCGACCAATTCAAAAGTTCTTTGTAGGTTGATTCGTCGACTGTCGTCTGGACCAACCGGCTGGTTTCATCTCTCCGTATTCTTGCCATGTTCATTCCTCAACTGAAGTTACTGCGTAGGTGATTACGCCAGTCTTCCGATAATCATCCATCGAACGACCTAGTTTGGAAAGCAATTCATCAGCGCCGATGTCTTTGTAAACGGCGGCGTGATCAACAGCGCCCCTCTTTTCTATCTTGGTTACCTTGATGCGACCCGTGCGGAACGAGCCATGTTGTTCTCCAAGCTCTTTTTTTAGCGCGTCAAACTCTTCTTTGAGCGGCTTGATGCTAGACTCGATTTGCTTAATCTCTAGAAACAAGTCCGACATGCGCTCTGACCGCATATCGCTAACGTGCTTTTCTTCGCTTTCAAGGTGCATACTGGCCATCGCTTCATCAGCGATAGTGGCGGTGTATTTTTTATGAAACTTCTCAAGCTTGGGTAGAGCTGACGCAAACCAGTCAGGATCGCGTGGAAGCCTCTCCAGCAAGTAGAGGTCATCGTTAATGTAGCAAAGGAAGTCCATCCAATCTATACCACACACCTCCATGACGTGCTGGCACTGGGCATAGTAACTAGGCTTTTCATGTACAGAGTACGGCGTCTTGGCCCAGTATGGACACTTGATCTCCAAGCCTCCATCAATACCAATCAGTCCGTCAGGGCTAGCCCCAAGCCACGAGTACTTGTCGTGCTTGACCAGCCCTGTCTCTTCAACCGTGTTGCCGCTCTTGCTTTCATAAAAGGCAAGGGCGACGGGCTCCATCTGCGTTCCGTGATTTGTGGCGGCGTTACCTTTAAATTCCTTCTCGGCACCAAAGTGCTCACGAACCATGTCTCTCATCACGTCGTCGGCTGATTGGTAGGGGTTGACGCCAAGGATGGCACCAACACGGCTTCCTGTAATGACGCCAACGCGCGCCTTGAACCATTCTTCAGACCTCTGTTCCATTACTTGGCCAGCTCTTTCTTCCGCATGTCTTTGACTGCAGAAATCTGCGCAACAAGAGCGGAGTCGTTGCGGTTCTTTGCGTAGCGTGTGGCTTTAGTAAAGGCAGACTTAAGTGTGTCTAGGTCCTTTGCGCCGGTGATTGTTGCCAGCAGCTTTTCTAAAGCGTCGTTGCCTTGCTGTACCGGCTTTTTCTCCGGCGCAGCAGCGGTCTGGGGCAGGTCCTCGCCCGCATATATATAGTGACCAAGGCCAAAAAGTGCCATCGCCTTAACCAAACAGCGCATCTTTGCGTCATTAACGGCACGCGCGTCGGGGTTCTTAATGGCGTTGTTGCGGTGATCCATCACCGGCAGCCACATCTTCCTTGAATAACCGCCCACGGTGAGGACGCAGCGAACCTCAGCCGACCCGTCAGGAAAGCTGAAGCACTCAGTACCATTCTCAAAATGATCGAAAGAAAACTTACTGTCAGGAAAGTTTTGCATCAGGGTGCCCCACGCCCACGCCCAAGAAAGGTATGTAAAGCCGTTCTTGCGCTCAACGTTGTCATTCACGTTGACCGACGAAAGAGTGTTCCAGATGTCTTGCAGGGAGTGTTTAGTGTCTTCCATATTGTCTTCTCCAATTTGACCAGCCCCAAGTAGCAGTCCATTTTCTTTATTCAACCCTGTTGTGAAAAAAATATCAACGTTTGTTTTACTTGTGATGTTTCTGCACCACACATAAGCCAAGATCGAAAAATGTGTTTCGTGTGCGATAAGGGGCTTGCGATTTTTGCAGCCCGCATTATGTGCGGTGAAGGACGGCTAGCTCGACGGAGCGAAAAGCCATGTTCGCCCTCGCGTGGTTTCTCCTTTCTCGCGTGGCCTGCCGTCTGATTGGGCGAACACTAAAGAGAAGTGGAGCATATATGAAATTGAAAAAATGGAGACCCACGCAATGAGCGGGTGGATTCGCTTGCATCGTGGGTGGCGCGACTGTGGTGCCTTTAGCTGCGAGCCTGCATCAGAACGAGAGGCTTGGGTTCACTTACTAGAGACGGCTGCTTGGAAGCCAATGATCCGCAGATGCGGCAAGGGTGATGTCGTTGAGGTTGCCCGCGGTCAATTGCATACTGCAGAAAGAACTCTTGCCAGAATGTGGCAGTGGGACAGGAAGCGCGTGAAGCGTTTTCTAAAACGCCTCGAAAAATATTCCATGATCTCGCAAAAAACGGGACCATCCGGAAACCTGATAACCATCTGTAATTACGACGAATATCAGACCGAGGGGACCATCGATGGGACCATCAATGGGACCATTCAAGGACCATCCGAGGACCATCCGAGGACCACACAAGAAGAAAGGAAAGAAAGAAAAGAAAGGAAAGAAGAAAAGAATACTAGTTTTTATGAGTTCGAAGGGGCCGTCATTCGACTTAGTTCGAAACACTTCAGCGAATGGAAGAAGGTGTACAGCGCAATCCCCGATCTCAGGTCGGAGCTTTATTCACTCGATGCGTGGTGGCAAGGACAGCCTGACGCACGGAGGAGGAACTGGTTCAACGCATCGAAGGGAATGCTTAACGCAAAGCAGCAAGAGATTAGGAAGCAGGAGCGTGCAAGAAGCTCGTCCTTGTCTCGACTTGCTGCTGAGGTAAAACAGTACGCTGGCGACGGAGGCCATGAATGAACGTGTCGGATATATCAGCGCGCCTTAACGACTCGCTCCTCGCTACCTTAAGATACCTCTTACCCGCTGGGGTAATACAGGGATCGGAGTACTGTGTAGGTGGAATAGGCGGCGAGAAGGGGCAGTCGCTTCGAGTGCATCTTTCTGGCGCGAAGGCTGGCGTGTGGTCAGACTTTGCTTCTGGCGAAAGCGGCGGTGACCTTCTTGACCTCTGGTCTGCGGTCAAGGGCGTAAGCCTAGCAGCCGCTATAGATGACGCTCGCGACTGGCTTGGTGTAGAGCGCCCCAAGTTCGTAGCCCCGACAAAAGAATACAAAGCACCCATCAAGCCGGAAGGGTTGCGCAGGCTGGATGCGACTCCGGTTGAGCGTTACTTGTCCGATCAGCGTGGGATCAGCGCAGACACAGCAAAGGCCTTTCGCATTGCTGCGGATGGCGACCGTGTCTTGTTCCCCTTCATAGACCCGCAGGGTGAAACTCGGATGATTAAGTTCCGCGATATCAACGACAAGAAAAAGCAGGGCCCGACGTCGGCTGGGCAAATGCCAATCTTGTTTGGATGGCAGGCGGTTGACGCTAACGCCCGAGAGGTATGGATAGTTGAGGGCGAGTTCGACGCAATGGCGGCTCACCAGATGGGCGTGTCGGCATTGTCGGTACCCTTCGGGGGAGGCAAGGGCGCAAAACAACAGTGGATCGAGAACGAGTACGACAACCTCGACCGTTTCGAAACCATCGTGCTGGCAATGGATATGGACGCCGAGGGAGAGCTGGCCGCTCGCGAGATCGCGGAGCGCCTCGGCCTGCACCGGTGTGTTAGGGTAACGCTGCCAAAGAAAGACCTAAACGACTGTCTCCTTGAGGGAGATGACATCACGGCAATTAGAGGGACGGGGAAGGGATACGACCCCGATGAATTGAAATGTGCCACCGAATACCGAGAAGACATCTTGAAAGAGCTCTTCAACAGCGAAGAGGACACAAGAGGATTTGCTCCGCTTTTGAGGGGCTTCGACCGGAGGTTCCGATTCAGGGATGCAGAACTGATAATCTTGAACGGGATCAACGGGCACGGCAAAAGCCAGTTGGCGGGGCAGTTTAGCCTCGACGCAATGACGCAGTCCAAGCGCGTTTGCATAGCCTCTATGGAAATGCCAGCCCGCCGCCTTCTTACTAGGCTCACAAAGCAGGCTGGAGGCATTGAAGAGGGCAACCAGACTGAAAGCTTCGCGAACACAATCATCGATTGGTACGCAGAAAAGCTGTGGCTCTTCGACCTTGTCGGTACAGCCAAGACAAAACGAATGCTCGAGGTGTTTCAGTACGCGCGTCGCCGATATGGGATCGAGGTTTTCATCATCGACAACATGTCGAAGTGCGGCATCGGTGACGACGACTACACCGGACAGAAAGCTTTTATGGAAGAGCTTTGCGACTTCAAAAACACGACTGCGACTACCGTGTTCCTTGTCACACACTCACGCAAAGGCGAGAATGAAGACAGTCCAACGGGCAAGATGGACGTTAAGGGCAGTGGGTCTATCACCGACCTTGCAGACTCTGTTCTTACGATATGGAGAAACAAGCGCAAAGAAAAGAAGATTGCCGACCTTAAGTTCGAGGGCGAGGAGGTGCCGGAAGAGATTGAGTTCGAGCCCGACTCCGTTATTTTTTGTAGCAAGCAGCGCAATGGGGAGTGGGAAGGAACCGTCGGAACATACTGGTCTGCGGGTGCCATGCAGTTTAAGAACGCGCCCAAAGAGCAGGCCCGCCAGTACGTCGCCTACAAAAAACCGCAGGTGAAAGAGGAGAGTTATATATGACGGAAGAAAAGTTTGCCGAGTCCATCCGCGAGGTGGCAAAGATGCTGCGACAAGCGGAGATCGACGTAGCTATAACCGAAGCCGACCTTAAGCGGGAGGTGGCAAAGATGATGGTCAAGGCAGAGATCGAGGGGAACAAGAGCGCTGTGTCCCAGTCTCGCTATGCAGATGAGTGCGACAGCGTCTACAACTGTCGGGTTGCCCACGGCGTCGCGCGGGGAGAGATGGCCTTTGCAAAGGCTGAGCTTAAGGCTAGAGAGATTGCCTTCGAACACTGGAGAACACAGGCAGCAAACTTGCGGATGGAACGAAAGACATACAGCGCATGAAGGGACGGACGCCAACGGCAGAAGAGCGTCGATGGATGGATGCTGCGGGACAGCTTGGCTGCATCGCCTGCCATCAGCTTGGTGTTCATTCCCCGCAGGTGTCGCTCCATCATATTGACGGGCGAACAAAGGAAGGCGCACACTTCAAGACCATACCGCTATGCCACCTTCACCATCAGGGCGGAGACATGCGGGGTGAGTTTGTAAGCGTCCATCCTTGGAAGATGCGCTTTGAAGAGCGGTTCGGCACGCAGCTTGAATTGCTCGACCTGTGTCGGCAAATGGTAAAGGAGAACGGGAATGATATCAGCTTTTTCTAAACAGGTTGGTGGCGACCACTACAGGGAGGTAATCATCCAGCCAGTAGAATATATCATGGCCAACGGCATCCCCTATTGCGAGGGCAACGTCATCAAGTATGTTACTAGGTGGCGGCGCAAAGGAGGGCTGGACGACCTGCGCAAGGCGCGGCACTACCTCGACCTCCTCATTGAGCACGAGGAGAGCGACAATGGGTAAGATGTCGCGAACAAAGGGCGCGGTGTTCGAGCGAGAGATCGTCAATCAAGCAAAGGAGTATGGGCTTGAGGCACAGCGAGTGCCGCTTTCAGGCGCGACAAGCTATGCCAAGGGTGACGTCGAGATCACGCCAAACTTTTCGCCCGACAGAAAGCCGTGGGTCTTTGAGGCCAAGCGCCGCAAAGAGCTTCCCGCTTGGATGCTTGAGGCGCTAGGTGAGAACGCTGGCCTTATACTCAGGGCGGACAGGCACGATGCCGTGGCGGTCATACCACTTAAGACATTGCTTGAGCTACTGCAGTAGTGGCCAAGCGATCCAAGAAAGGAACAAAGCTACACAGTGTAGCTTGGGCAGAGCAAGCAGCGGAGCTAGATACACATGAAAAACGTATGCAGTGGATTGACTCGAATGTACCAGAAAATTTTCGAGCTTTGGTCCGCGATCACATGGTCGGAATACTTGCGGTTAAGATATTTGAAATGCCAACTAAAGAGCTTAGGAGGCAAGCTATTGATGATATACCGCTCGATTGTGATCCGCCTTGGGCGCGGTCTTTAGTTGAGTGTTATGTCCTCCACTTGTGGCGGACAGGAAGGAATGCGGCGTGATCTACGAAAACGAGCAAACACTTCAGACTGAGCGCAAGGCAATCAGTGCTGTGGCTGACAAGTGGAAGGCAGAGGTAGTCAAGCTACCCCGAAGATACTCGATAGACTTCGCCCTTCTCAGGGGCAAAAAGGTCATGGCTTGGGCTGAGTTTAAGTCGCGGAAAAACACGAGGGAGAAATTCCCTACCTACGTCTTCGGCTTGTATAAGTACCGGAACCTTCTCTCAATGTCGGAGACAACCGGAATACCAGCCTTCATGATTGTAGAATGGCAGGACGTAATGGGCTACGTCAGCATCCCGACAAGACACGACATAATCTTTTCCGGTACAGTTAAGAGGGGGGACTGGGAAGACATGGAGCCAATGGTCGAGATACCAATTGAGTCTTTCAAGATCATATAAAAATAGGGGGCGCTTGGCCCCCTATCTTATTGGGGAGTAGGTTAACGATCACTCGCCGCTTGCAAGCTTCTTTGAAACCCAATCGTAGGTGTCTTCAAGCCTGCTTCGCGCCTCTCCATTTTGCTTATCCAGCCAGCGCCAAGCTTGAGCATTGGTCTGGAACACCTCGTTACCCACGCGCCACGAGCCATCAGCACACAGCCTTGGGGTTTCGCTAGTCGTTGCCATTTGCTTAACTCAAGTCTTCGAGCTTGACCTCCGAGAGGTACTTAACTTTCTCGGCGTAGTCCTTGTCGTGAGCGATAAGCCAGTCAGCAACCTCCACTCCGGTTATAACCGTGGTGTGATGGCGATCCATCCAGCGCCCAATGCGTGGGAAGGAATGACCCCTCGCCCGCAATGCTTTGAACAGTGCGAAGCGGGGGTGAGTGTACATCTTTTTGCGCCGTCGTCCCGTGAGGTCTTCTGGCTTGATCTCAAAAACACGAGCGGCTTCTTTGATCAAAAGGGTCACAAGCATTCTATTACTCCATTCTTAATGTTAGGCCTCATCGAGGCTTTGGGCTCCAACGATTTCGCATGTGTTACCGGTGCAGGCAAACTCGCGCGTGCCGTTCACGCTATCCACACCCTTCTCGTAGAAAGACAGGTCCTGCCAGTCAATCGACTTGGGCATCTTCGAAAGCATTTCTTCGTAAGCCGCCTTGTCGATAGTCTCGTAGGGTAGTTGGGTGTAGCTGCTGTCACCCTCGAAGTGCGGAAGGAACGAGAGGCCACAGATGTCATCAAAGTTGTCGTAGACCCAGCCACCGACGGTCGGCCACTCGTTTTCCTTGACGCTGATCGTGCAGGACACAGCGTGCTCGGACCAGTGCATGTTGTAGACCTTCACCAGCTCGAGGTGTTTCACAGCCGTCACCTCATTGCGGGTGACAGTGCCCGCACCAAGGGCAACAGGGAACGAGAACACCGTCATGTCCTGCGGCTTCGCTGCGTGCGGCTCGTTAGGAATACCGGCGTCAGCCATGAAGGCAGTCACGGGGTCCTTGTTGTCGCCTGTTACGCGACGAATGTAGAACGGAGCGTGGCCCTGATGGATACCGCTCGGGCTGTTTACAAGCTGCGACACAGTGCCGCTGGGCTTTACTGTGGTAACCGCGACCGAGGGGTTGATGCCAATGTGGGCGGCTTCGATTCGGTTGGCCTTGATTGCGACTGACTTGAGCTTTTCAAGCGTGCCAGCAAGCTTATCAAGACCCTTGTCGCCACGCATCAGGGCGTTGTCGTAGATGCCGGTGAGGGACACCCCGAGCAGACGCTCTTCCTCTGCATTGCGCCGCCATTCCGGCTCAATGAAATTGAAGCGGGTGAGGGTGGACTGCCACGTGCCGAGGATGGAGGCCAGAGAGACCTTCTCCATGAGCTCAGCGACGCTGTCGCCCTCGCGCACCACGGCCTCAGTCAGGTTGCAGAAGCCACGGGGACGCAGCACGATCTCGCCGCAGGGGTTGGTGCCGAAGTCATAGCGGTGGTCGCGCCGACCGAGACGGAGGATTTTGTTGATAGCACCCTCGCGGTTGAAGATGCCACGCTCTCCGGAGCGCGAGCGGTAGAGCGCAGCCCACTCGTCCATGAACTGGCCGACCTCCGGCTTCTCACTGTAGGCCGCCGAGTTGTTGGACAGTGCAAGGTGCGGCTTCTCCATCCACCAATTGCCCGACTTGGCGTCACGCATACGCTGGTCGGAGAGGTTCGAGAGGCTGATCTCGGCAGAGCGGCGGACACCACCCACCACCACGATCTCACCCGTCTTGCAGACGATCTCGTGCACCTCAAGACTGTTGAGCTTGCGCCCAGCCGCATTGTGGAACGTGCGGATGGTGAACTCGAACAGATCACGCAGGGGTTCGGGGCCGGAGGCTCGACCACCAAAGACCTTCAGCCGCTCACCGGCAGGACGAATCAAAGAATAGTCGATGTTGGGGATCGTGCCAGCATAGAGGCAGGTGATCAGCGTGTGGAAGGCCTCGGCCCAACCAAGCTTGCTGTCGCCGACAATCACATCGAAGGCCGTGCGATCAAAGCTCTCAGGAACAACGGGTAGTTTGCTGATCTCTTGCCGCTCGACCGAGAACCCAACGCCGGTCCCACACATCAAGACGTAGAGCACCTCAGCAAAGGCTTTGGGGCGGTCGATGGGGAGGTAGCTACAATTGTAGCCAGCCACATTCTCGCGCCTCAGTGCCTCGCCTGCGGTCATCAGAGAGCGCATGGACGGCATCACTTTGAGAGAGAGTACAGCGTCTTCGAGTTCGGAGCGAAGGGTGGAGGGCACCTTGTAGTAATGGTGCTCTTCGAGTTCCTGTTCAAAGAAGTCGAAGTAGCGAGCCACAGTTTCGCTCCAGTTTTCTCGGCGGCCAAGCTCGTCGTCAAAGCGTGCGTAGCGGGACTTGTGAATGTATGATTGGTAGTCGGTCGGAAGTTGCATGGTTGTCTCCAAAGAATGCAGGGTCGTCTGGCATAGTGAAAAACCAAACGCCCCGCAACGAAACATGTGCCCCAAAAACAAAAAAACTAGGCGCGTAAACGCCTAGTCCAGTTTACTGATATTGCTGTGTTTTGTTAGTAGTCGGCGTGCATTTCAGACCTGATCCAGTTGGCCACAGTCCGCAGCACATCGTCAGTGCTTCCACCAACCTTAAGTTGCGTCAGCCACCGGACTATTTTGTCCCGCTCTTGGCTTGCTCCCCAGCGCCTGTCATGCTGGCGCAGTGCAGAAAGTTTCTTGCTCACTTCAATCGTACTCCTTTAAAATAGCGTAAGTGCCAAAAGCTGGTTCACGGTGGGGTCTACGATCCTGACGAGATCGGCGACGTTGTTGCGCCACTGGATTTGTCATGACGGCTCTCCTGCGTCCTCAATCATCTCGCATAGAGCGCGGAAGGCTGGGTGAAGGGTGGGGTATTTTTGTCGCAAGAACTGAACGTTGCTCGCGCTTTTGTAATCGCTTCGCCGAGCAGCTTCGATCAGCACCCAGTCTGGCGGGACGGGGCGATCCGTCATGACGGCACCCCAAAGTAATCCAGCACCTCACGCAGCGCCGCGATGGTTGCGGTGTAGTTCTCGGCATCTTCTGGGTGCATGGAAACACCTGACTGAATGTCACCTTCCATGCTGGCTAAATGCCACTTGAGGTTCTCGATGGTGATCTGGTTGGCGAGTTCGCCGTGCAGGTCAAACTTCATTACTGGTCTCCTGATTCTTCCCGCTCGGTAAGGTTGCCACCCACCGTTTCTCTCGTTGCGTCATTCCTTACTTGCCTCATCCACTCAATCGCCTGCTTCCATGATCCCGCTGGGCTTTCTTCGTCTATCATTGCTTGTCGCTCCACCCGTTGTAGTCCTCATCGTCGAAGCAGATGTCGACCTCGTCGAACAGACCGGCTCCACAAACAATTCCGGCAAGAAAGCCAATGGCTCCTGCGGCAACGGCAACGCAGCCAACAATTACAGTGCTACTCATCAGACACTTCCTCTCTTTTCTTTTGCTCGGCCTCGGCCCATGTTCTGCCATCGGCTCGGCGTAAAGGCCAGACACCATCTGAACTGATCCGCCTTTGCGGCTGTGGTTTTGCTGCTCCAATAATCATCGACCCCAATCCTTTTGATCATCTTGCGCAAAGAATGCCTCACGATACTCACGCAGTTCCTTGTCTGTCATATCGCAATCGGGAACATATCCACTATCACGATAGCAGTGCGGCTTGTATCCATACCATCGGCCCCCGCTGTAATAAGCATCAGC
>Ga0099848_1000762_pt1 | contig 15078 bp, 20 predicted proteins | sample CB_VirMetaG_3_FD_78179 | JGI IMG/M metagenome (GOLD analysis project Ga0099848, IMG submission 78179) | Freshwater to marine saline gradient viral communities from Chesapeake Bay - CB_1508_1S Viral MetaG | ecosystem: Environmental > Aquatic > Marine > Coastal | place: USA: Chesapeake Bay...
GGCCCGGTTGCGTCGGTAGGTCGGGTTGGCCGTGCGCTTGCTCATGGGGCTACCGCTGACGCGCTGTCGCTTGTCCTGGCGCCCTCACTTCGTTCGGTTGCCCGTGGGTTGCGTAGGCAAGCCGCGCAGACGGGCTTGCCTTCCACTATTGCGTCTCCGAACTTTTCCGCGAGGTTGCTTTCGCCACACTGGTGGCATTCGCCGAGCCATTCGGTTGCCGGGTAGGTTGGTTTCACTTTCATGCCGCTGCCTTTCTTTCGCTGTAACGCTAGTGGGCAGAACTTGCCCTGGGCCCACACCGTCCGAAGTTACGCTCGGGTCACGCGCGCCGCGTGCCATGCGAATGCGCGCGGGCTTGCCCTGGCTGTCTGACGGCCGAACTAGCGAGTGTTAGTCGCCGAGGGTTTCCACCTGCACGCCTTTCTTTCGCGAGGCGTCGCGCCCTTTCGGGTCCTATTCAGTTGTGTTAGTCGAACCGAAGCGTTTCTTGGCAGCGTTTCGCGATCGTTTCGAGGTGCTGTTTGTCCGCTTCGATGCCTATGCAGTAGCGGCCCGTTGCTTTCACGGCCACCAGGGTGGTGCCCGAACCGGCGAACGGTTCGAGCACCCTAGCGCCCGGGGCGATGAGGTTTAGGCACCATTCCATGACGGCGACGGGTTTCTGCGATAGGTGCACCTTGTCGGGTTCGATCGGGGCGCTGAACACTGCCGGGGTGTACCGTTCCACGGGTTCCTTCGGGCCGTTCGTGGCGTGCAGGACTAGTTCATGGCCGGCAGTGAACCGGCCGCGATTAGGGCGACCGAAGCCCTTATTCCACACCCCTACGCCTTGCCACTGCCAACCGGCTGACTGTACGGCGTCCGACAAGGTAGGCAACTGGCGCCAATCTATGAACGCGAGCAAGTCGCCCCCAGGTGCGGTGATATTGCGGGCCAGGCTAAGCCATAGGTGCGACCACGCGAAGTAGGCGCGCTGGTCGCGGTGATCGCCGTCGAATGTCGAGTAGTCGCGTGCCACACCGCTAGAGGCGTACTTGTCCACCACGTCGCGCATCTTGTCCGAACGCATGGCACCCCCCGAACTGTACGGCGGGTCGGTTACGACGGCGTCCACTTGCAACCCTGCGCGGGCTTGCTGCACCATCACGTCCAGGGCATCGCCGTGGATTAGTTGCACGCTTTCGTCTTCGTAATAAATCGGCGCTTCGCCGTGCACGATATTGCCGGCCACTAGGCGCTCTTTACGTGGTCGGGTAGTTCGGTCAGTTTGTTGATCACCTTGCTGGCTTCGCTTTTTGTTAGGTCGCGGGCGCTGGTGATATCGCGGCCGATAACGTCGGCACAGAACTGCCTAACATCTTCCGCCACGGTTAGCCCTTTCCGCTTGGCGGTCGCCCCGAGCATCTTCATCTGAGGTTGCGTAATCGGGCTGCCGGCGCTTGCCGCTTTCTTTTCGTTGCGTTCGCGTTCCACGATCGCTTCGAGTTGCTCTTTATGTGACGGCACACCGTCGAACGGGTCCGGGCCGCCCCCCACGACGGGCACCGGGCCTTTCGCTTTCGGTACGTAGTTCTGTGGCGGGCCTGCACGGTGGAACACTTCGTTCGTGCTTGCCAACTTGGCGAACGCGCCCGGCAACATCACGGCCACTAGCCGGCCAAGGGCCGAGGTCGCGGCGTTCATCTGCTCACTATCACGGGTGTACGGGGTATCACCTGGAAAGGGCTCCCAACAGTAGGCGACGGCGGGGTGCTGATCGTCGGGCGAACGCCACGCCGTTACCTTCACCTCAATGAACGTACGATCGCCCACCACCCGAACTACCGGCTCGCTTTCTACGATGCGGACGTCTGGAAACTTTTCCGCCAACATTTTCAGGCGGTGCGGAACGTCCACGTAGTCATTCAGTTGCCAAGCCATAGGTTGCTGCCTCTCTTTTGTTTGGTGTTCGGAAGTGTAGCAAGGGGGTGGAGTGCGGCTTGCGGTGTGAAGTAGCCGGGGGCGCGCATATCGGTGCGCCAGTGTTCGGGGGTGTTGGCGTCGGCCAAGTCGATCCACCCGGCGAGTACGACGTCGAACTTGTAGAAACTTATGCGGTGCACCAGGGCGAGGACGAACGGGGCGGCCTTGTCGTCCGGGTACGTAATCAGGTGGCCGTTGAAGTGTTCGGTGCTTCGAACTTCCACGCCTGCAACGTCGTGGCGTGTCTTGTCGTAATCGGTTGCGAACCCGTACGGCACCCCGAGGTGTTTCGCCAGTGCTAGTTCGCCTAGCCAACCGACAAGTTGGCGGCGCTGTTCTTCCTCGCTGGTCGGTTTCCAGGCGTGCCGGTGTTTCGCGCCGATCTGCTGCGCGTTACGGCGTACTTGTTCGGCGTGTTCACGTAGCCGGGTTACTTCGTGCGGCATCAGTGGAACGAGGCGCCCTTTCCGTATGTGCTGCTCCTCATACGTGCGGTAGGTCAAGTACGAACACCTGCCCACTGTTCCAGGGTTGCCACGGTGCTGCGTAGTTCTTCGATCACGGCACGCTGGTGCGTAAGGTAGGCAAGCGCCCGGCACGCCAAGCCCGCCGAATGGTGGTCGGGGCTATTGTCGGCCAGGTCCGCGAGGTCACGCACCAGCGCTTCGTAGTCGTACCAGCGGGGGTTCATGGCCAGGTACTCCACTGCGGCCAACCGCCGGTTTGGTGAATGAGTAGCGCCGCCGCCAGGTTCGTCGCCGGGTCGAGTAGGGCTTCGCAATCGTCCGGGCCGACCGAACCGTGCACCGCCAGCCAACCTTCCGGCCAGTAGGTCGAGCGTAGGCACCACGTCGGTATGTGTATCTGCATCAGGCCGTAGGACCCGCCGAGGGCCCGGTCGCCGATCACGTCGGGTCGGCACGCGCTTTCGCGCCGCATAATGCGCGCCAGGGTGTCCAGTTCTTTCTCAGGCCACCCGAGCGTCCAGGCGAGCGATACGAACCCTTCGCAAGTGGGGGGTAGGGTTACCGCGGGTGGGGTGGTTTCGGGCGCTGTACGGGGCTGTGGAGCGCTGGTTCGGGGCGCCACGGGGGTGGTTCGGGCTGTTTCGGTGCTTTCGTACACTGCCGGGGGTATCGGGTCCAGGTCCGGCAACGGGGCGATAATGAACGAAAGGCCGGTCAGGGCCGACAGTAGGACCGCGAACGTGCTAACTATGCCGGCGTTCATGCCACTGGTGTTTCGGTAAGGGTGTGCATGTCGTCGAGGCGTACGGGTGGCCCCCAGGTAGCCCAGTTATCTGAACGGAACGCCAACTGTGCGAGCATGGATCGGTCCTCGCCTTTCTTGCGAAAGATTTGCACCATGACGCGCTGCCCGTCGGGCATGGTGCCGGTGAATACTTCGTAGAAGATTACGACGGGGTCGGGGGTTTCTTCGGCCATAAGGTTGCTGCCTTCCTTGTAGTTGTACCCCGACAGTAGCGGGCGCCTGTTATGCGGTGGTGAATACCTGCCGGAACGCTTGGCGGACCGCCTTGGCGTCCGTGGCCAGTTCTAAGGTGATCTCGATGTGCCACCAGTCGCCCGAGGGGGCGCCACTGAACGTCGGTGCGGTGGCTTTTCGCCACTTTTCGCGGTCACACTTCCACGATCGGCCGAACGGTTGCGGCCAATAGTCGATTGCCAGGGCGATGCCTAACGCCTGCCAGTTGGCCAGGGCGGTCCGCATGAACGCGAGCGACTTCGCCCGGCCGTCCGTAGCGCCCTTGCCTTGCCCCGGATAGTAACGGTACGACAAGTCGAGGGCTACCCCGCGGGCATGGTTCGACACTTGGCCGGGCTTGCCGCGGATATCGCGCTGCACCCACGTGCCGTTATTCCACAGCGCGCCTTGCGAATAGTTGGCGGCTTGCCTCGCCCATTCTTCGGTGCCTGGCAACTTGCCGGTTGCGATCGGGTACGACGGTACGACGTACGGGGCGGGCATTATTTGGCGTCGTGTTTTTCTTTGGTTGGTACGAACGATGCGCGGTGCGGGTCGCCGAACTTGCTGGAAAGGTAGGCCAGAACGCCGGCCAGTACGGGCATCGCTGCGGCCACAAACCCGGGGTCTACGTCATAGTAGCCGCAAGCGTAAGTGAACAAGCCGAGAATGCCGCCCTTTAGTGTCTGGTCTACGCCTTGCGCGGTGCTTCCGTTCATCGTGGGCTCACTCTCTTGCCGCCAAGTAATAAGGGTGCTGCGTTAGATCAGTTTAGTGGCGGCGGGTAAGGGTGTGCGGCTTTTACTGCTGCTACCGCTTCACGCCACGCGGCTTCGGTTCCGTCGCCGCGTTGCCATTCGAAGAACAGTCCGTCGCTTTGTGTTTCGTATGCGGTTCGGCGCGCATTCTCTACCGCTGTGCACTGGTTGTCGTAATCAACTTGCGGCCACTGTGCGTCTAGTTCTGCCTGTGTCGGTTTCGGTGTATCGCTTAGCCACACGAGGCCTTCGTAGTTGTCGCCGTCAAGGGTCCACTGTGCGCCTGGATAGTTCGCGGTCAGAACTGCTGCGTAGTCGGTCATGCTGATACCTCAAAGACGGTGATAGTGCTAACAACTCTCATTCGACTACTGGCATCGGTGTCGCTTTCGCTGCGATTCACGACGACCGTTTGTCCGCCGAAACTGCGCATCTGAAGTTTGTAGGTAGTTGCGCTAGTGGTTGCTGGAGCATCTAAGTAGTTCATTGAACCATTACTAATAGCGTTCACTTCGGGCATGGCGTTCAGACTTAGGGTTGCACGAATGCGAGAACCGGCAGTATCACCGATGGCGATAGCGGTACTATCTCGCACCAGTTGTACTGGTGCTTGTGTCTGACCGTAGAGGCCTGCGCCGTTCACGCTAAAGGCAACCAGAACTTTATTGCTTGCGCTCGTTGGCGTAATGCTTACCGATAGGCCCGTCACGTCGACGTAACTTGTGCTCGTGGTGCTGAATGTGTCGGTCTTAGTTGTGCTTATTACTTGCAGAATGCGGAACGCGCCGCGCAAGTCGTTCATTTGCGCGGCAGTCAATACTTGGCCCGATGTGAATGCGGCGGGCAGTGTCGTCGGGGTGGCCATATGTTTAGCCTAATGCGTTGGAACCGTCGAGGGTTCCATAGACAAGGTCGTCCAGAATAAGGGCGAACACCACGGTGGTGGGCGATGTGTAGAAGCGGACCGTATGACCTTGCGCGAAGTCGATCACCGCGTCGATGCCTTCCACGGCCAGTTCTTCGGTTAGGGCACCGAACCCGAGGACGGTCTTTTCGATCTGTATGGTGTCGCCGATATCTACGGTGGCGGCGGCGTCGCGTTGCAGCGACGTGAGAAGGGCGAAGTTCGTGGCCACGCTGGTGAACCGCGGCTCGGGGTCGGGCACCAGTAGGTAGGCGGCGGCGCTGTCCAGTTCGCCCTGTTGGTGCAACAGACTGGAAGATACAGCGCGGGTTTGTATGAAGTAGGTGGTTTGGCTTGCCGGGTCGTCGTCGGTTCCAGTTACGTTTTCCAGGCTGGTGACGGTCGCCCGGTTCACGACGTGCGAGGCGTCGAACTCTATCTCGAGGTCGTTATAGGGGGTGTTGGCGCCCTGGTCGTCGAACTGAATGGCGGGCGCCGACAAGGTGACGCCCACACGTTCCTGGAATGTGAATACCCCGGTCCGATCCATGAATAGGCGGCCGAACTCTGCGGTGTCGTTGATCTGTTGCGCATACTGTAAGGCGTTGGTGCCTTGCTGCACGGTGAACGCTGAGGCGTGCCCTAGGTTTACGGTGCCGGTCGCGATGTTGCGTTCCGCGCCTGGAAAGAGCGACACTTCGGGTAGGTCCAATAATGTCTCGAGGCGTTCGCCGGAAGTTTCCGGGGTGACGTTCCATTCGTCCAGGTAGCACTGTGCCAGTTTGTAGAACCCGTCCGCGGCGAGAATGTTCACCAGGTTGCTGCCGCCTAGTTCGAACTGGTAGTCGTAGTTCACTACTACGCCCACGAATAAGTACTCGCCTTCGCGGCTTAGGCGAATGATCCGCAACGGCGCCAACCACGGCTGATCGTTGGCCGGGTCGTAGTAGGGGCTGCTGGTGTCGTACGGCGAAAGAATGCCACCGGCCAAGGTGTCGTCCAACACCACGGCCATGGTTCCAGGGCCGAACTGGTCGGTGTCTTTTCGGCGGCCGCGCCGATAGTTCACGCGCCGACAGTAGGGGGTGATATCGGCGAACTGTGTCGTGCCGTCGAGCACGTACGTGGTGTTGTCGAGTAGGCCGCGCAAGGTGTCGTCCAGGGTGAAAGCGTCCACCTGGAACCCGGTATCCAGTTCGATGAGGTAATCGCCGGACTGTACGACGGGGGTTGCCACGGTTACACCGCGAAGATGTTGAGGCCGATGTACCCGGACCGCTGGTTGTATTCGCGTAGCGCGTCCACGATCAGTTCACCGGCTTGCGCCGGGTCAAGGCTTTGGCTGTTTATGGTCACGTTCTGCACTGGTGCAGTGGGGCCGGCTAGGCGGCTCATGGTGTCGCTAAACGCTGCGGAGGCGCCTTTTATGTCCGCCGGGCGCTTGGCGCCGGCGATACGTCGCTCGGCTTCCGCTATGGCTTCGGTGACGCCTTTCAGGTACGCCTGGCCGTTCTGTACGCCTGCGTCGTAGAACTTGGCGGCTGCTGCCTGGCCGATCTTTTCGGCGATTTCTTGCGTACGTTCGACCAGTTGGTTGGCGCGTAGTACCCCGTCGGCGCTTTCCAATAGGGCCGTGGCTATTGCGGTGCCGCTTTCTACGCCTTCGGCCAACACTTTCTGCAAGGCTTCCTGGCTGATACCTTTCGCCAATAGTTGCTCGACAAGTGCCCCGAACTTTTCGGCGCCTTGCGCTTGTTCTTCCAGTTCGTCAAAGAACCCTTTGCCGAAGTCGTCGCCGGCGTTCTTGGCGGCGTCGCCGAAGTCGGCGTAGTCCTTTATGACCGAAGAAACTGAGTCGGCGAAGTCGTCGAATGCTTGCTGGGCGTCGGCTAGTTGCTGTTCGGCGTCCTGTAACGCCGTGGCCATATCGTCGCGTAGGGCCTTGGCTGCGGCTTCCAACCGTTCCTGCAGTTTCTTGGCGCGTTCCGCCAACTTATTCAGGCCACCCCCGCCGCCGCCGCTGGCGCCGGTCGTATCGTCGTCGCCGCTGGCTGCTGCGTTCGCTGCAATGATCGCGGCGCTGAGGCGGTCCAACCGATCGGCGGTTCCACCGACCTGCTGTTTCGCTGCGTTCGCCCTGGCGGAAAGGTCACCGAGGCGGCTTTCCAGGTCGTCGAAGTAGTTCAGGGTCTTGGCTTTCAGTTGGTCGGTGATAACGGCGCCACCGGCTGCGGCCAGGGCTGCGGCGAATGCTGGAAGGCCGGCTTTGCCGCGCGTTGCGAGGGCTTGCGCTGCGCCGATAAGTGTCTGAATGCCGGCGTAGGCCAGGGCTATGGTGCGGACGAACTCCAGCACGCCTTCGGTGGCGGCGCGCATCGCCCGAATGGCAACCGGGGCGAAGTCGCCCATGCTGGCGATGGCGATTTCGAACGCGCCGGTGACACCTTCGCCGCCGCGTAGTTGGTCGATGAATATGCGCAAGGCCGGCACCACGTGTTTATTGACGGCGGCCACGAACCGTTCCAGATATGGCAGAACGATTTCGCCGAGTGCTTCGACCATCTTGTCGAAGCCGATCTTCAACCGGGCCAACTGGCCCTGGAATGTGTCGGCGGCGCCTGCGGCTGCACCGCTGAACTGTTTAGAAAGTGCAGCGGTGGCCGCGCCGAAGTCCTTGGTCTTGACGATGTTTTCGTCCAGGGGCACGCCTAGTTTTGTAAGTGCGCCCATGTTGCCGGTGTATGCCTTGGCCAGTGCCAGGCTTACGGCCTGCAAGTCGAGGTTCGCGCCGACGCTGATATCGGTCGCCAGCCGTAACTGTTCCTGGGCGGTGGTGACGTTGCCGGTAGCGCGGGTAAGGGTTGCCAGGGCTTGCGAAAGGTCGCCGCCGCTGACCGTGGTTTCCATCTCTAAGGCGTCCACGAACTGCAACGTGGCGGCAATTGCGTCGTCGGTGGCGCCGGTGGTTCGGCGTAGTTGGTCGCCTAATAGTTTGTCTTCGCGTTGCGCTTCGGCGGCCGCTTGCGCCGCTTTGAATAGTGTCGCGCCAAGACCGACAACTGCGCCGGTTGCGGCGATCGCCCCGGGCACCAACGCTTTCTTCATTACGAATGCGGCTTTTTCGCTTGCGCTTCCTAACGACTGGAACTCTTTCAGCGCGCGTTCTACGCCCTTGCCGGCGTACTGCGTAATGATCGGAATGACTACGGCCACGGCTTAGCCTTTCACCAGGTTGCGGTTCACTGCCCGCATCACACCCTCGACGATTTCGCCAGTCTGGCGTTCCACTTCGTCGCGGTTCATCTCATAGGCGGGCCATAGCACCCGTGACGCCTTGCCGTGCCGTGCTTCTATGGCGCGTATCATTCGCGCGCCGCGTTCAGTGTCGCCGTTACCGCGCCGCCCCGCAAGGTCGTACAGTGTGTTCACTGCCCCGGACCACGTAACACTGAACACCGCCAGGTTCGTGATACGTCCGGCCCACTCTCGCGGTTTCTTGCCCGACACTTTCGCCTTTATGAAGTCATCGCCGCGACTACCTACCCACGGGGTCATTTGGTGCCCGCTTTTCGTTTTCCAGTTACGGCCCCAACCCGAGATTGGCGGCGCCTGCGGCACCTTGGCTTTCGCTGTCTTTATCACCGGGTCCACTACCTTGCGGAAGTCTTTCGACACTTCGCGCCGTAGTTTCGGGTCTATCTGTTGCAGTTCACGCAGCGCTTCTTTTAGGCCGACAACTTCCACCTTTGCGGATACGGTCATCGCCGGCGGTTCCTTTCTTCCAGGACTTTCTGAACTGTTGCCAAGTCTCTGGTGTCGAAGTCTACGCCAGGGGGCCACCATGAGGCGGCGACTAACAGTTCGGCTAGTTGCCGTCGGTAGGCGCCGCGACCGTAGGGTGGCTTTCTTGCGTGTCCTTCACTTCGATGGTTTCCACGTACGTCAGCCACGTATCGAAGTCGACGGTGGTATCGCCGGCGCGTTTTTCGCAAGCATACGCCAGGTACGCCAGGTCTTCGATGTGGAACCCGGCCGCGAGATCGCCGGCGCGTCGCTGATATTTGCGCTCCCAATCCACGATCACTGCCAGCGACGTTTGCACGTCGTAGGTTCGCCGGTCGGTGGTGCTGACGGTAAGTGTTAGCCGCATGGTGCTGCCTTTCGTTTTCTAGTGGCTTACGGGGTGGTGTCGATCGTAAGCGCCCCACCCTGCAGGGTGATTTGCACTTCCGAAAGTTCACCGAGGTTGGCGTTCACGATGTCGAGGCTTTCCAAGTAAGTCTCGGCCAGTTCGAACATCGGGTTCGTGGCGCTAAGGGTGCCAGTTGCGGGGGTCACCGAGACGTAACACTGCGTGCCGACCAGTGGTTGCAATAGCGCGTAAGTCTCGCTCGACTGGTACGACATCAGGAACGTGAGAACGCAGGTGTGGTTCTGCAAGCCGGCGGTGTAGCGGCGGCCGTTCGAACCGAACGCGGTGCTCTCCAAGGCTTCGACAAGTTGCGTGAGGACCGCGGACTTGCACTGGTCGGTGATATCGGTACCGGGTGACGCTGCGCCGATCGTTACGACGGGGTTCGCGAGGTAGGTCGTGGTGGCCATGTCTTACTCCTTGGTCTTCGGTTTCTTGCTCTTAGTTCTAGCACCTTGCGGGCGCTTAGTGGTGGCATCGGCTTGGGGTTCGGGTTCGGGTGCCACTGGTTCGATCATGCCGGCCGCCAGTAGGTAGTGGACGTTGTGGAACGCATCGTCGTGCACTATCTCGCCGATCTTGCGGGCGCCGAATGGTCGTATCACGCGGTAGGTCACGGCGCCACCTTAGTGGAAACAGTCAGGTCGTAGGACGCGTACTCTGCGCCGCTGATCGTGGTCACGGTTGGCCGTCCGCCAGTCAGGCCGATATTGGCGCCGCGGATAAGGTCGGCAAGTTCCAATAGGTTCCGAACTGCGCGGCGGTCGCCCGGGCCGATCGTTAGCACCTTTACGGTGAAGTCCATCTGTGCTACTGCGTTGGTCGGCATGAGGAACGCGGGCGCTTCGACAAGTATGCACGGCGGGTTTATGTTCCGTGGATCGTTGCTCGTGGTTACCCGTAGGCCGGTAATGGTTTGCAGTTTCGCGACCAGGTCGTCGAACCCTTCGTTGAATAGGTCGGCGGCGGGCATTACGCGATCGCCGGCCGGTTGCAGCCAAGTAGTCGAAGAACGTCGCCGAACGAACCGCCCACGGGCGCCCCGGTGGCAAGCGGGTCGAATGACGCGTACTGGTCAATCGAACCGCGGGCTCGGTAGTGGTAGCCGGCAAGCATTACGGTCGCAAGTTTCACGTCCAGGCTTGGCACTGTGGTGAGGCTGTCGGTGTAGCCGCTTTCCTGGCGGCGGCGCCACGCGAACTGGTTGGCCGCCCCGACTGCAAGTGTGAGGAGGTCGTAATCGCCGGACGGGGCGGCCACGGTGAACCCTAGCCAGTCCTCGGCGTCGGCGTTCGTAATCCACGTGCACACCGGGTCGTACGTCACGGTTCCGGCTGCGGTGGTGCGTGCAACGTCCGCGACGTTCAGTGCGAACGCCACCTGGTTCGGAATGAGGACCGCGGTGTTGTATGTGTAGTCGCCTTGTTCGTCGGGCCCGAGGAAGAAGAACTCGGGGCACGCCGTAACTACGTGCGTGCCGTTGAACGTGGCGTTGCCGCTGATCGTGATACTGACGCCGGGCTGTATCGGTGTGCCGGTCAGTGTCGCAACTACCGCGACACCGCCGGTCACTTGCCCGTGCGTAATGGTGTAGGCCGCCATGTGGCCGCCTTTCGTGTTAGAAGTCGAACCAACGGAACTTGGTCACGTCGATGAACTGCGCCGCGAAGTATCCGCGGACGCTGATCTGACGGCCGAGCACGTCGGGCTTTTCGATGCTGACCAAGCCCTTCATGGTTTCGTAGATTTCGAACCCGGCGTAGGTTCCGCCTGCGGTGCCCAGGGCGATGAAGTTGCCCGCGAAGTCCAAGCCCGGGTCTACGACAAGCGAAAGGCCGACTGGGTTGGCAACGGTGCTCACGGCCGACATTACGCCGGACGCGTTCATCGGGTTCAGTGTCGGAAACAGTGGCCGGTTGTCGCCGTCCACCAGTGCGCCAACCGCTTCGAACCCTGGCGTGCCGAGGATTAGATGCGTTGGCATGACGCGGCCCGCGGCGAGGATAGCGGCGGCACCTTCGTACACCTTGGCGATGAAGTCTTGCGATGTGCCGGTCCAGGTTCCAACCTGCTGCGCGCCACCGATATTGTTGGCGAACTGTGTGCAGGCGTTGTTGCCGGTCTGAATCGCGTACTGGTTCGCCATGTCGCGCACGATGATCTCGAGCGCGGCCGGGTCCGAAAAGTCCACGGTCTGTTCAGACACCAGGACGGTTCCGCCGAACGTGTTCTTGGTGACGACGATATCGTCCACAAGCATCGTGGTCGAAGAAAGTCCGGCCAGTTCGTTCGCCTGCTGCGCTACCGAAGTGTGCGTGACGATCTTCGGACGAATGAACGTCTTGCCGCTGCCCGGCATCGGTCGCGCGCCAATCGCGGTGACAAGTGGACGCAACGGCGCGATGTTGTCGAACGTGGGTCCGAGAATGGGCACCGGAATGACGCCAGGAAAGTCTGTGGTGGTTTGATCGCCGGCTGCTGCTGCGATCGGTGCATGGTGCTGCTGGTAGGCGTGCACTTCGCGTCGCGCTGCTTCGGCTGCTTCGCCACCGCGAACAAATGCGGCCATGTATTCCGCAACGGTCGGCAGTTTCGTCGGCACGCGCTTCACTTCGGCCCATACGGGCGCGGTGGGTGCAGCGGCGGGCACTTCGACTTGTGTGTTGGCTTCGGTGTTCATGTTGTCCTCCGTGTTCGTGCTGCTAAGTGCCACACTAGTGGCAGCGACTTGCAGAATGCGAGCATCTTCGAACGCGGGCTCGGCAACCACCGACAGTTCGCGCCACTTGGCTTTCGCGATGACCAGGACCCCGGCGTCGTCGAACTCTGCGTCGATCGGGTCCACCCCTACCGATACCGAGTCCAAAGCGCCGTCTTTTACTAGTTCCAGCACGTCATCGCCGGCGCGGCTTGCGCTAATCCGGGCGCTGAAAGTCATGCCTTCTTCGGTTTCGGTTCGTTCGGTCACTATGCCGATCACGCGGTTGGCGTCGTGCTGTTCCAGTAGGCGGGGGGCCTTGCCGTCGGTTGGCAGACTGCCCGCCAGGAAGCGAACCTTCTGGCCGCCGGATACGGTGGCTTCGGTGTCGTACGGTACGGCCAGGCCGCTGATCGTGCGGCGCGGTTCACCGTCGCCGGTTTCGGCGGCAACGGTGACTCGGCCGGCGGTTAGGTTCAGGGGGGCTAGTGGGTTAGTCATCGTTGGTGGTCCTTTCGGGTGTTAGTGAACTGCCGGAACCGGCCGGGGCAGCATCGTCCGGCCGGTCCGACAGCCCGTTTTCTTCGATGTACGAAGAAACGTCTAGTTCGATGTATCGGCCGCGGGGGGTCACGCTTGGCATACTGAAAGTCTGCTCGATGCAATCGATGTACGGTTTCGCGCCGAATAGATACAAGTCTTGGCGCGCTTGCTGCGCGTTCTGGTACGTCATGCCACTGCCGGCGGGTGCGCCGACAAGGTACGGCGGAATGTTCGCCACGCGCGCAAGTTCTACCGCCTGGTAGGTGCGGGCGCTCACTAGTTCCATCTTCGACGGGTCGATGCTGCTCTCGACCCACTCCACGTATTCGTTCAGGGCGGCGACGCTGCTATTTTCGCGGGCTTCACTCCACGCCGCTGCAAGGTCCGCGAGGTCCTGGCCCGACATCGGTTCGCCGCCGCGCTGACGAAGATAGCCCGCCGGCACTTCCATGGTGGCGAACCTTTCGGCTGCACGATCGAGGCGAACCGCGGTGTTTATCGCGCGCGCCCCGGTGGCCAATAGTCCAGGTATCGGGCTGAGAAACTGCACCACGTCGCGGGTGTCGAGGCGTACGCCCTGGAAGTAGATCTGCGACGACGGCCCCCACCACTGGTATGGCCCGGACTGGTCGAGTGTCTGCACGTTGTTGGCGGGTATCCACGTGAACGCCACCGGAAAGCCTTGGCTGTTGCGTTGCGTTACGACGACGAAAGCGCGGCCGAAGAACATGAGATCGTCGGTCAGGTTCGCGAGGAAGAAGTTCCGCGTGACGTTCGGGTCGGGTTGCATGAACCAGGTGTCGGGCGGCAGTTCGATGCGTTCGTAATCGTCGCCGTTCCACTGTTTCGCGTACTGCTTTATTTCTAAGCACGACACCATGCCAACGATGAGATCGCGCGCGCGTGAGATTGTCGGAATGCGTAGCGCGTTTATTCTGTCGGCGCTGCTGGTGTAGTTGACGAAGTTATCGACTAGCGGGTTGCCCGCCGCCGCCGCGGCGATGGCTGTCTCCGGGCGGAGTATCTGTTCTACGACGGGGCGGGCGAATAATGGCACGGCTTTATCTTAGGCAACCCGGCGCGGGTTACTTGTGGCAATCACCGGGCGACGAACGTTGCTCTGCGGTTTCGATGCAAGTGCGGCCGCCCATATTAGGCACCGGCATAGTTCCACCGGGCCGGGTGACTTGGCGGTGCTGATCGCGATACTGCCAGGCGTGCGAACTGCGACCGCGCGGCCGACGTGTTCTTCCAGCATGGTTTCGCCGGTGTGAAGTACGCGGCGCTCGGCGATCATCTGTTTGACTACGGCGGTCCACCGGCTGATTTCCTGGTAGCCCACGATCATGCGCCGGTGGGCTAGGTCCGTCGGGCAGTGCGCGTCCAGTGTCGGGGTGATCGCCAACAGTACGCCCGGGTTGGCTTCCAGTTGCTTGCGAACCGCCGTCCAGAATGAGGGCACGGTGTCGGCCAGTAGTGCAACGGTTACGGTTGGCACGTTTTCGGCGTTCACGTTGCAGCGCACCGCAACATACCGCCCGTCGTCGATCGACACCTCGCAAGCGAGCACCCCACCGGGTAGCGGCCGCTTGTCGGTGCGGCACGCTTCGAACATGCCAGGGGTGAGGAACCCGGCGTCTGTCTGGCACCAGATATTGACGGAAGAACGTAGGAACCCGGCACGGTTCGGGGCGCTTGCTTCGCGTTCGATCGTGCGAAGTGTGAGCGTGCCTTTCGGGTTGCCTTCGTGCACCAACGCGGGGTTGGCATACTTCCAGGCGTCGGGCGTCATCGGGTCCAGTTCCGGCGGCGGCGAGTATTCGAGTAGCAACGTGCCATTGGGTTGGCCGGTGTCGATCGCGCGAATGGCGGCCTCCCGATGCGTAAGCATGGCCTTGCTTTCTTCGGTGCCGGCCGTTGAGTAGAACAGTGCCAGGGGGTTCGCGACGGCGCGTTGCGTCGGCATGAACCCTATGTCCAGGGTGTCGGTATCTACGCCCCATAGTTCGTCCACGATCAGTAGGTCCACGCCGGCAAGCCCGTGGGGGGCTTGCGGCTTGGCCGCTTTCACTATCCAGCGACTATTGGCGTGCCGTACTTCGTTACGGCCGAACGTCCACGACGGTTTCGCCCCAAACTTGTCCTCGAGTATCGGCGCAAGTTCCTGGAACAGTGCGACCGCCAAGTCGAGGCGGTGCGCGGCGCTGACGATCTTTACCGGGCGCCCTAACAGTTTCGGCCATTCGAGCAAGGCCCACCCGATCGTTGCAGCAATCAGCGTGGACTTGCCGTTCTGTCTGGCGGTGCTCACTAACGCGGTGCGGTTGCACCAGTCGCCGGCCTTGTCGTAAGCCAACTGCCGATCGAGCGCATATCGCTGCCAGGGCATGAACGTGACGCCGAGGTGTTCTTCGGCCCACGCTGCAACGTCGGGCCCATACGTGCCGGCAACATTCGGCACCGCTGTTTCCAATCTTGGCCGGTTCCAGTCGCGTTCGGCCGGCTTCGCCTTCTTCCTGGCAGAGACACCGTTGCA
>Ga0099848_1000763_pt1 | contig 15066 bp, 20 predicted proteins | sample CB_VirMetaG_3_FD_78179 | JGI IMG/M metagenome (GOLD analysis project Ga0099848, IMG submission 78179) | Freshwater to marine saline gradient viral communities from Chesapeake Bay - CB_1508_1S Viral MetaG | ecosystem: Environmental > Aquatic > Marine > Coastal | place: USA: Chesapeake Bay...
CTGCGCGTGCCGATGCCAAGTCTGGGCTGCGCCTCTTCATCAACTGCGCCCCGATGAAGAACCGCGGTCGCAAGTTCCACATGATCGACGACCTGCTCGACGAGGCGCGCCGCCGTGTCGCCGATGAGGCCAGCAAGGACGACTACGCCAAAGGTCTGCCCGACGACATGACCCGCAGCTACCTCACGATCGAGTACGGCAAGGGCAACGACCGCGTGGGCGCGCTGCTCCAGATGGTCCGCAAGGACCTCGACGGCGACATCTTCATCGACGGTCGCGCGAAGGGCATGGACCTGGTCGTCCAGGTACTCACCCCGGTCGCGATCGAAGTCTTCCGGGGCTGCTGATTCGGATCCAGGACGGAGACGCTCGACAGACCGGCCCTCTGGCCCCACCTAGCGGGTAGGTTCGGTTCGCAGACAAGGACAAGGAAGCACCCACGGAAGGTGGTCTGCGCGGGTTCAATTCCCGCTGTCGAGCATGTGAGAGAGAAGGAGGACGATGAGCGCAGCGCACAAAGCACAACCCAAGGAGTCCTGGCGCATTGCGCGGCTGCCGTACCGTGAGCCTGACTGGTCGCAGTACGACATGAACGCCGCGCTGCGGACTCCGAAAGGGACGATGGTCCTCAACCCGATTCAGTCCGCGGCGCTGGCCGAGGCTGCTCAGGAGAAGGGTGCCATCTGTCCGATCGGCGTGGGCGTTGGCAAGACGCTGATCTCTTGCTTGCTGCCAACGGTGATGAACGCCCAGAAGCCGCTGCTTGTTGTTCCGCCCACGACGGCACAGCAGACCAAGCGGCTCTATGTCGAGTACCGTCAGCATTTCAAGATCAAGCAGATCACGTTCCTGACCTACTCCAGGCTGTCGACCGCCAAGGGCACCGACATCCTGTACCGGCTCAAGCCTGACTTGATCATCTGTGACGAGGTCCATCTACTGAAGGACCCCAACTCGGCCAGAACCATGCGGGTGCTGCGCTTCCTAGCCGACAACCCGCAGGTCATGTTCGTCGCGCTCTCTGGTACGATGACCAAGGACTCGCTGAAGAACTACAGCCACCTTGCCGAGCTGGCGCTTCGCGATGGCTCCCCGCTCCCGCGGGACAAGTACACTCTCGGCGCCTGGTGCAAGGTTCTCGACGCCAACGACGACGAGCCCAACGAGAGCGACTGGCAAGAGTTACGTCCGATGATCGATCAGATGCACGACTCGGGCTGGCAAGGCTTCCGCCGCGAGACCGAGACAGACTACGAGCGCCGGCACGCGACTGCCCGAGAGTGCTTCTCCAAGCGCTTCCGCGGCACGCCTGGAGTCATCTGCTCCTCGAACGCCGACGTCGACGCCTCGCTCTACATCAGCACGGTCAAGGACATCCCGTACCCGAAGGATCTCTACGATCTGGTCAAGGAGACGAAAGAGCGCCCAGACGGTGAGCCGCTCGAAGATGATGCTCGCGTTTGGCTCTGTCTGCGTCAGCTTTCGCTCGGCTTCTACTACATCTGGCACTGGGGTGATCGCGAGCCCGATTGGGAGTGGGTTGACGCCTACCGCGGCTGGGGTCGAGAGGTTCGTGCGGAGATCTCTGATCGCGCTACGACCTACTACGACTCCCCGTGGTTGGTCGAAAAGCAGATCTTGAAGCTACTTGAGCTTGACGATGACGACGACATCGTAGCAGTCTCGGAGGTGCTCGGGCACGAGCCCTCACCGATGCTGGTCGACGCCTGGCGAGAGTGGGACCGAGTGCGACACCGCAAAGGGCCTGACACGGTGCCGGTGTGGATTGATGACACACCACTCAGGCGGATCCTTGCGCTCGGCAGCACGAAGCACCCAACGATCTACTGGTATCACTCGGATGCCGTAGCTGACCGCATCGAGCAGATCAGCGACATCCACGTTGTGCGCGCGGGGGAGGAGCCGCCTGAAGAGGCGCTCTGGTGCGCGCTCTCAATCAAGAGCCATGGCACGGGGCTCAACTTGCAGAGGTGGGCACACAATGTACTGATCGAGCCGCCACCAGGAAACCCCGAGACTGAGCAATGCATCGGTCGCACCCATCGGCAGGGGCAGGCTGCTGACGAAGTGCATTTCACAATCCCTGTCCATAGCCCGGTCTTCGCCAAGGCGTTGAGAAACGCCCGTGAAGAAGCGGCCTACCAGCAAGACACCATGAAGATGCCGCAGCGGTTGTGCTACGCGGTGTACGACGAGCAATGAAGGAGGAAGAGAGAGATGAGCAGATCACTATTCAACAAGATCAAGGAAGCCAAGGTCTTCGGGGACTCCCCGTTCTTCGGGGTTGGAACTGGACTGGCGCGAATCCTCGCCGTGAAGGAGGTCGAGTCGTCACGGACCTCGACCACCTTCGTCATCATCGAGGCAGAGATCCTTTCGTGCGAGGGCGGGAACATGGAGGTCGGTGACCGCCCCGCGCAGCGCATCGACATGGGGCAGAAGAGCGGCCCCAGCAACCTCAAGGCGTTCCTCGTGGCCCTCGGCCAGCAGTGGGAGCAGGACTTCGAGGATGATGACTACGAGAACTTCGGCGAGGACCACGTCAACGACGAGTTTCTCACCGAGGTCTTCGACAACTTCCCCGAGGACGGGACCGTGCTGAAGTACCACGCGCGTCAGATCAAGACGAAGGCCGGCAAGGACTTCACCAAGATCCTCTGGTATCCGGCAGCGTCCGAGGTCGAGGAAGACTGAGCCCACCGGCCGCACGGGGACCCTACATCCCTGACGGCTGTCGACCCTCAACGGGGGCGCCATGTTGACCGTATACACAGACGCCGAGACGAAGCGCTTCGGCACGGGCTGCATGGCGCCTCCGCTGATCGACTTCCGATACAGGGCTTCCACTTTGTGGGTCGCAGCCAGTAAGGGGGACATGCGAACCCGAGCAATGGCAGACAACCACTACACAAGGCAGACGCCAGGTAGTCCTTCGTGGACCCGGCCAGGTTACAACTATGTTCTGCTCCATGAGGCAGAGGATGGCTCAGCTCTGTTTTGTTGGTGGCGGCCGAAGTGGGAGGATGGCAGGCCCGGCACGAAGAGGAAGGACGGGCTTCGCGTCATCGAATGCACAATGTTCAGGCGAGAAGGCCGGACTATTCTATCCTCTCTACTGATCAATGACGCTGTGGATTGCCTATGCTCCCCTGAAGCGCGACAAGCACTACACCTGGATAACGCAGGGCGCATCGACGGATTGATTACTGGGGTAGGGTCAACAAAAACAACGAGATGCAGATCTGATCGATCTAAACCAGGAGCGTGCTTTCGACATGCAGGCTGGACGGAGTTCTACAAGAACACGAAAAGCAAGGCGGATGTATGGCTTGAGCATTTCTGGATAAACCCGTGGCACTGACCGTATACACAGACGCCGAGACGAAACGCTTCGGCACAGGCTGCATGGCGCCTCCGCTGATCTGCAACGTCATCCTGTCCAACCAGGACCCCGAGCCCTACGTCACTGACCGAGCCGAGACCGAGGATTGGCTCCACTGGGCGCTGACCAACGCCGATGAAATCGTCGGGCTCAACATCGCCTTCGACATGTCGGTGTACCTAGCGAACTACCCCAGGCTCGGCCCCCTCATCTGGCAAGCATACCGTCACAACCGGGTCAAGGACGTCAGCATCCGCGCCATGCTGATCGCCATCGCGGCCGACACGTTCAACTTCGACCCATCGATCCCCCCAAGAGGCGGGGTGCCTGTCTGGAGTATGCAACAACTGCTGCTCCAGCACCTTGGGATCGACATCTCAGAGGACAAGAAGAGCGACATCCGCACCAACTTCGCAGCCTACGAAGGTGTGCCGATCTCGGAATACCCCGACGCCGTCTACCGCTACGTCGCGATGGACGGTATCTACACCAAGGCGCTGTGGGAGCATCCCTACTTCGCAGAGAACGTCCCGCCCGACGAGTGGCTCCAGGTGCGTGCGGACTTCGCGCTGACACTCGCTTCGGTCTGGGGTGTGGAAGTCGACATCGACGCCGTGGACACACTGCGCTGCCATCTCGAAGAGATCGTCGGCAAGTCCGATGACGACCTGATCGCTGCTGGCATCAAGCAGAAGAAGCCGAAGAAGTCCGCAGGCGGTCGGATGTACTACCCGTCCATCCGCAAGGAGATCCAGCGCCGCATTGAAGAGGCGTGCACCGTGGGCGGATCACGCCCGCAGAGGACCGACCCGTCCAAGACTTACCCCGAGGGGCAGATAGCGTGGTCCGAGGACGCGATCAGGCTAGCAGCCGAGGCTGCTGGCTACGATGACGATGACCCCCTGGTCGTCTATGCCAACACGCTGAAAGCCAGCACCGAGTTGTCCAACTTCGTGCCGAAACTAGAGCGCGGCATCCTCCACCCTCGCTACAACGTGCTCATCCGCTCGGGCCGAGTCTCTTGCACGGGAGGCGAATTCGGCATCAACATCCAACAGATGCCCCGGCGCTATGGTGTGCGGCAGTGCTTCATTCCTCGCGCCGGCTGGGTGTTCATCGTTGCTGACTACGACACAGCCGAGCTTCGCGCGCTCGCTGAGGTCTGCTACGAGTGGATCGGATGGAGCAAGTTGGGCGAGGTCTTCAAGAGCGACCGGCCAGACCCCCACTTGTGGACGGGCTCGGATCTCTTGAATTGCACCTACGACGAGATCAAGGCAGGCCAGAAGGCGTTCAAGGCCGCAGCCAAAGAACACAAGAACGTCATGGTGCTCGACGAGTTGTTCGGCAAAGACTGGATCTGGTGGGCGCGCAACGAGAAGAGCGCGCTGCGGACGCTGAGTCAATTCGATCTCGATCCCGCACTCATCCTGTTCGGCAAGCAGTGCGACTCGATGCGTCAGCTCGCCAAGGCGCTCAACTTCGGCTTCCCCGGAGGACTGAGCAACCCGGCCACCTTCGTTGACTACGCCCGCAAGACGTGGGGTGTCATCGTGAAAGAGCAGGACGTTCCGCGCTACCGCGAGATCTACTTGGGGCGATACCCCGAGATGAACGAGTATTTCGCTCTGGTAGGAGCCAAGGGAACGCCTCATATCGTGGAGTGCCTGCGCTCTGGCCGACTTCGCGGCGGCTGTCGCTTCACTAACGGCTGCAACACGCCCTTCCAGGCGCTCACGGCGGATGGTGCCAAAGACGCGCTCTTCTCGGCGTCGCACGCCTGTTACAACGAGCCTGAGAGCGGACTGTACGGCTCACGAGTCTGGCAGATGGTTCACGATGAGCTTGGAATCGAGACGCCCGTAGGGCAGGAGGAGAAGGCTAAGGATGCTCTGGAGTCGACGATGAGGACGGCAATGGAACGATGGATCACGCACGTTCCGGTTACCGTCGAAGGCAAGATCCTGCGTGATCATTGGGAGAAGTAGAATGCACAGGGACATGGTCAGACACTTGAACGAAGCAGGCGAGGCGCACAGGCGCACAGGGAACCATTTTCTATGTTGCGACTCCTGCGCCCACTTCGATGATCCTGACGGGGATGGCATCGGATGGTGCAGAGCCGGTCTCGGCAAAGGACAGGTAACAGACGGGTACTACTGCTCTGCGCACACCACGGAGCGACCTCGATACAACCCTGAGATCGACAAGGGGCGCGTCCGAGAGTGCCTGTACCAACTCGACAGGTACATGAACGGCAACCCCAAGGATTCGACAGATGCGCGGCTGGCGCTGAAGAACCTCAACGATGCCATGGGCCGACTTCTGGAGCGCGGGTGACATGAGAACAATGTGGGCGATCGAGAACAGAGAGGACGTGTTGCAGACCCTAGACGGCTGTGCCGAGGATGTGGTGGAGGATAACCTCGGTGCTGTTGAGGCGCGGGAGTACCGGCCTCCCGACTTCATGGACATCGACGCAGACTTCATCACGGATGAGGTCTGGAGCTTCATCAGCGACACGATCAACGAGTACGAGGATCTCTGCCATGACGACGGCGGACCACTACTCAACCCGCCCTACTTCCGCACGCGGCGGACGCTTCGCCCTCTGTCCTGGAACGTACTACGTGACGCTGTCCAGGAGGTCCTGAGCAGAGACTCCGACATGTCCGAGGCGGCATGGGTGAGCACCGGCAAGACCGCGCGGATCTCTGTGGACGGCACCTACGAGATCGAGGGCTGACATGGACCAAGAGCGAACAGCCGAGATCGAGAACATGAAGACCCGGCTCTACGATGCCATCGAGACGCTCAACCGCTTCGCCATCGACGAAGTGGACGCCTGCGAAGCACGTCGAGCACTCGGCAACCTGGAGCACGCAGTCGGCTGCATCGCAGCGCTGAGGGATGAGGGTCGATGATCGAGCGTGGACAGAGGTTCGACCTACACCACGGCGGCTTCATCCAGGTCGTGGACTGGATGGGCGATGATGCGGCAATCGTACAGGCAGCGCGCGTCTCCTACGGTGAGGGCACCAAGACCGTGCGCGAGGACCGCGGGCTGATTCGCTACCTCATGCGGCACTGGCACACCACGCCCTTCGAGATGTGCGAGTTGAAGTTGCTGGTCAAGGTGCCCATGGACACATGGCGCCAGTGGATCCGGCACAGAACGGCCAGCGTGAACGAGTACAGCACCCGCTACTCGCTCGCCATCGACGAAGCCGCTACGACCCCGCCTGGCGAGTGGCGCCTCCAGAGCACGGTGAACAAGCAGGGCTCTGCTGGCAGACTGGAAGAGTACCCTGAAGGGTTTCGTAACCTAGGTCACGAGATGGTCTCCAGGCTCTTCGGGCACGAAGCTGTGGCAGGCTCCGCGCTCTCGGCAGGGGAGTACCTGTCCGGTCGAGAGCGCGGCCTGCTCGACACGGCACGAGACGTCTACGAAGAGCGACTGGCATTCGGCGTGGCGCGTGAGCAGGCCCGCAAGGATCTGCCACTCTCAACGTTCACGCAAGCGTACTGGAAGTGCGATCTGCACAACCTGCTGCACTTCCTGCGACTGCGCATGGACAGCCACGCCCAATCGGAGATTCGGGAGTACGCCGACATCATCGGCAACGACATCGTGGCCGAGTTGTGGCCGCTCACCTGGGAAGCGTTGGTTGACTACCGCTTGAAGGCGCGATCCTTCTCGCGCATGGAAGTCGAGGTGCTCAAGGGGATCGTTCGGCTCTCCGACAACGACGACTCCGGCATCGCTGACTCCGCACGTTCCGCAGGTATGAGCGACCGCGAAGTCCGGGAATTCCTTGAAGCCCTGGGCTGTTCACGATGAGCACCATCAACGACAAGACCCCAGGACACTACCGCACCGGAGGTCTCCAGCCGTTCGATGTCATTGATGCTTGGAATCTCGACTTCTACCTCGGCAACGCGGTCAAGTACATCGCCAGGGCTGGACTCAAGCCGGGCGAATGCACGGTCAAAGACTTGACCAAGGCGGCTCATTATCTCGAAGAGGCGATCAAGCGTGCCACGAACCAAGCCTGACCAGCGACGCTACAGCATCACCACCGACGTCGACTTCGAGGGGCACACCTGGACCATGACCGTTGGCTTCTACGACGACGGATCACCCTGTGAGGTCTTCGCTGCGGGGTCGAAGGTGGGCACGCTCATGGACACCGCCTTCAGCGACGCCTGCGTGCTCATCTCGCTCTTACTTCAGCACGGCATCTCGCTGGCCGAGATCAAGAAGAGCCTTGGCTTCGGCTACGTGCTGTGTATGGTGGAGGAGATCGAGTCGATCAATCCGCCGGATGGAGCCGAAGCGCTTTGACCAGAGCGCCGACTCTGAGAACCTGGGCAACCTGCCGCTGCGCTCTCTCGGCTGACGAATCCCCACGGGCAGAGCGCTTGTACTCGACATACTCGCGCTCTTGCTCACGCCATCCCATCGGCTGATTGCCGTACCCTCCGCGCAGCCTCTTCCCGATGCCCTTGACCGAGTTCGAGACCCTGGCGTTCATCGCCACGTTGAGGATGAAGTCTGCCCAGTCATCTACCCCTTGCTGGCTGCTCCGGTAGTCGAACAGGTAGACGTCCCACGCGGGCTGCCAGTATTCGGCCAACCACTTCCTGGCCACCCAGAGCAGAACGTCATGTTGGTGTACCAGCGGCCCGGCCCAGTCCCTCCACTTCTCACGATACCTGTCATCGTTGCGGATCTGATCGAACGACCAAGACCCTATCACGTTGCTCGGGATGCCTGGAGGTGGCCCGAAGGTGTCGTAGATGTCGAGGAGGAACCCGCTGTCGGCGTGGGCGATCGAGAAGCCGCCCTCGCGGTAGTCCCGCCAGCGCTTGCCCTTGCCCTCAGATGGGCCACGCCAGTCCATACCAGCGGGATCATCGGGCGTGGCCAAGGGCCAGCCCGACCAGTCGATGCCCTTGTTGGCCACACCGACCTCCAGCACCAGGAGCCCGATGTAACCTTGACCGACGAGGCCCTTGGCATCGGTCCAATGCAATCGGGTGTAGTCGGGTTGACTGTCCTCGATCTCGACTAGACGCCGAACGACCGCCTCGAAGGACGGACGACCGGATTGCCAGAATGCGTCGTCTCGCATCACGGCACTACGACGGAGTTGACCAGTGCGCCGATGTCGTCGCAGCCATCTTCGCACGTACTGACGATCTCCGTCACAACGTGCTGGGCGAGGTCTTCGTCCTTGCTCTGGATCATCTGGATCAAGTGCATGTACTGCGCCCTCCAGAACTGGACCTCTCCGCGGCAGTCCGCAGACGCCACTCGGGCAGCGCTCCAGACTACGCCGAAGAGCAGAAGGACCAGAAAGATCACTGCCATCGTGACCCGCAGTCCGCCGCGCTGATCCGGGTCATCGACCTTCTCGATCGCCGCGTCCGCAGCGTGTGCGGCGGCGGCCATCCCGGCAGGCAGCGAAGGCGCGGCCGGGGCCACTGCGCCGCTAGCGCCAGCTCGCTCATGGTAGCGGCTAGCCGCCTTGAGCAGCCCTTGCCTGAGCATCTGGGCGTCGATTGGCTTTACGAGTAGGACATCAGCGTGGTCGGCCACGCCCACTAGACGGTTCGGGTCGCCAGAGATCGCAACGATCCCTGCCTTCTCGTGCCAGGACTGCGCAACCTGGTCACCGTCCATGCCAGGCAGCATGATGTCCAGGATGACGACGTCCGCCCAGTCGAGGTCGAATTGCGCCTCCTCGACGGTGGCGTGCTCTCTCAGATCGAAATCGAAGAGCGTCCTACGGATCGCGTTCTTGACCCCGGACTCATCCTCGACGACTACGATTTGCAGCCTTCTGGAAGGCAGTACGCTCACTGGGCGTCAGACTCCTCGATGCCGAAGGTCGTGCAGATCGCAGGCAGTTGCACTCCCTTGGCAGATGCCTCCAGGCAGACCTCCGGGGTCCACTCGAAGGCCGGGCCATCTTCCGTGAAGAGCATCTTGACGTCGATGCACGCGCTGCCACCTACCTCGGAACCTTCTACGTAGCGCCAGAAGCCGCCTGAGCCATCCTGCGACCCGCCGCAGCCGCACGCTCCGAAAAGCACGAGCACGAAGAGGGTGTAGAGCCGGCTCATTCCCCGGTCTCCTGAAGGGTCTCGGTGAGACGCTGCACGGCGTGCTGGATGACCGGCGCGCACTCATCTGAGTGGGCCAGATCCCAGTCCTGGGAGTCCATATCGCCGAGCACGGCACGAACACAGGCGTCCGCCTCGTGCGCCTCGTCCTGGCTGGTGACGCCGAGCGCCGTCAGGAACGCCAGCACAGCGGAGGCTGCGGCCAGGAGCCACGACTTGTAGTTCAGATCCTTCATCCTCCTCCTCCACGACGCTGCAAGAGCGCCTCGATGTCGGCCTTGTCGCCTCGACGGGCTGGGTCCTTGGCCATCTTGTCCAGTGTGTCCCGGAGCACCTCCTCGCGGGCGCCATCGAGCAACTCGGCAGTGCGCTGGCGGGCGGCCTTGGTCTGCTCGTCCGCAACAACCCCCTCGGGCGTGCTGATAAGCGGATCGCCCACTGAGTGACCTTGCGGATACCGGGCGAACTGCACCTGTTCGGCGCCTTCGGGAATGCTGATGTGAGGAGCGCGCAGGATGTCCGTCACCGAGCCATCCGGCCACTTCAGTCCGTACCTCACAGGATCGCTCCTTGCACGAACACCGACATTCCGTTGCCGGTGGCAGTGCCGCCCAGTTCAGCCTTGAAGGCCGCAGTGATCGCAAGCCCCGCGTTAGGGATCCAGACCATGTGCGAGGACGTCTGGGAGCCGCCCGTTGCATTTGCGGCAGCGGGCTGCCTGTCCCAGATCCTAGTTCCTAGCTTGATGTAGGAGTCCCGCTTCGTCCCGCTCGTGTTCTGGAAGTAGTGCTCCACCAGCATCCACTTGCGCGACGCCGGGACCACGGCAGCGCAGTTGACGTCTGCGGATGTCGCCGTGGTCTTCGAGGTGACCACGTCCAACTCCAGGAGGTCCACGCTCGGGTCGTAGGAGAACCAACCATCGATCGTGCGCGACACGAGCAGGTCGTCGGTGGCGTCTGTGGCGACGAACGAGGCGATCTTGCTGCGGTAGGTGTAGCCCGCAGGCATGTCCGACCATGCGAAGGTGGCGCCGTTGAGCAGCCCGACTACCTTCAGGTCCTTGCCAGGCCCCCAGATCCAGAACTTCTCGAAGCCCTTGCTTGATCCGCCGGAGGCGTCCAGCAAGCCATCATCGGGATCGGAGGAGTCGTAGTTCCAGACGAGGCTGGACTCCAGCGCCTTGAGCACGCGCTTGCCGCGCTGATCGAACAGGCTGACTTCGGCAGGCTCGTAGCTGTTGACCGCAGAGAACGTGACCTGCGTGTCGGAGGTCACGACCGCCTTGATGTTGCTCGTCGCCCCGCCTGCTCCCCCGGCAGGGGCGGCGACCGAGGGCAACGATGATCGGAAAGCCAGTGACATCAGCCGAGCCCGTAGGGGGTAATGGCGTGATGAACCTGGCCTCCAGCCGGCTCAATCTGCACGATCTGGATGGCGACGTAGTCCTCGCCGGCTACCGGGACCCGCTCTTTCCAGGAGTGCGGCTCGCCATCGATCTCGATCTCGGATGCGGCCCCAGAGAGAGCCGAGAAGCGGGTGCCGCCCTTGGTTCGTCCGCGCAGGAACGCTCGGCAGTAGGTCGCGTCCCCTTTGACCTCCATCAACGCCTTGCCCGTGGTGGAAGCGGCGTAGGTGAAGCTCTCGCCGTTGGTCGAGCGCACCCAGACCTCGGAGGGGTCGTCATCGTCGTCGAGCAGGGCGTACCAGTAGGCCCCTGCCTGGGTCTCGGTCAGCACCAAATCGCCTGCGATGGAGGCGACCTCGATCAGCGGAGGGTAGCCAGCGTCCACCGCCTCGATGTCGATGTCGGTGCCGTTGTTGGTCAAGGTGATGCCGAGCGCTGCGGGGTCGGTGATCTCGGCTTCGAGCGCCGCGATGATCTGGGTAGCCGTGAGGCTGGATGCATCGATCTCGAAGATGACCCGATCGCCCTGGAGCTTCGTACCATAGAAGGGCGTGATGGTGACGCGGTAGTAGCCATCGGTATTGCCGGTGGCCTCGATGTTCTGAATATTGACTGCGTTGTCGTTGATCTCGTCGCGCAGTCCTTCGAGAATGTCGGCTTCGGTGTCGGAGCCGCCGGCCGTGTAGGTGTTGGTGGCTCCGTTGAGCGTGGCGACGTAGTTGAGGCTGACGACGGCGTTGATGATCGAGTAGCGCGCCTCGAACCACTCCTCATTGAGCCTGTTGCAGATCTCGAAGATCGCCCATACAGCTGTGCGCCCTCCGATGACGGAGACGCCGGTGCCCTCGGCAGCAGTCGAGGGGATGAGCGGGTAGGCGCCTTCGGTGACCGTGGTGTAGGCAATCGCACCTGGCTCGCGAGCCAGTTGAAGGAAAGCGCCTTCGCGCAAGACTTCGTCAGTGATCGCCATCTAGAGCACCTTCGCTAGCGTGTGGAGGGGGCGTCTGTACTGATCAGTTGCACTCTGTACCGCGCACAGCGCTGGAGGCGCTTGAATATTGAGCCTATACAGGTTGCTGCTCACCGTTACAAACAGCCCCATGCCGTCCGCCCCGAGGGCTGCCGACGACGTTCCAGACACCGTAACCCTGGCAATCTCACGTCCGCTCTGCGGGTCGAAGATGTTGACCTGCCCCTGTTTTCCAGAAATTGCCCCGTTAGTTGATCCAGCGTACAGCCAGCGCCCGTCGAAGGCTACTGACACCATGTCCCGGTCTTCGTTGGTGGGGATTTCCCACACCACGGACGGGGTAGGGCCGCCTGCGTAGATGCCCTCCTTGACGAAGGCCGCCAGGCTGGATAGGTGGCTTGTCTCGCTATTGCGACCAACGAAAATCAGATCATCGCTTACTGCTACGGCGTTGTAGTCTCTGTGGGAGTCGGTGTACTGGTAATAGACCGTGAGGTCGTACAAGTGTTTAGAGATTACGACGTTACCTGCTGTCCGATCGCCAACTACGTAGATCCATGTGCCGTCCGAGCAGATGCCCTTGCCGTCTGCCCCTCTAGCGTGGCTGGCAACTACGGTACCAGCAGATCGACTCATCTTGCGCGTAGTGTTGTCCGAATCAGCAGCGACTTCAGCCCCGGTGATGAACAGGAAGGCCCCGTCAGAGTACATGTCGTAGACGACGTCGCCGTGGTCTACAGGTCCCCAGACTTCGCTTAGGTCCGAAGCGTCTAGCCCGTAGATAGAGCCTGAAGTACCTACAGCCAGGAACACCATATCGCCGTCGCAGCACACCGCAGATCCGCTAGCCGGGGAGTAGTCACCCGACGATGCTTCCACCACCCCTGTAGATCTGTTTACCTTACGTACACGCCCATCAACCGTGATCCCGTAGAGGTACGCACCATCGCTACGCGGAGGGAAGGCCCACGTATAGGATGTGTTCGACCACTCGGTAGAGAGCAGTGCAGTCGACGGATCGTATTCACTGACGATGCCTAGACCGGATGACGGATTAGCATCGATCAGGTCTTTCAAAGCGGAGAACATCCGCGGGCGCCCGAGGTCGAAGTACTGGAGCCAATCGCCGATCGCGTTCAGGATCGCGTTGAAGACCTTGTAGCTAGGAGGCGTACCTCCGGTGAATCCGGTGCTCTTGTCCCCTTCAGCCAGGGGAGCGGCAGGGAGATTCGCCGGACTACCGGAGACATGACTCTGGGCGAAGTAGGCATCCGACTGAGGGACCCCGTTGCTGTTACCGCCTGGTCTTGTCCCGTGCTCAGCCATCTAGATCACCGTTGTGGTAGACGTCAGGAGCCCAGGGTGCGCCCCAGCCTGGACCGCCTGCTTCTTCCCAGTTGAGGAAGCCAGTGGCCGGCCGCTCCAGGACCCACGACAGTCTATACCCTGCCGCCTTGGTCAGCACAAGAAGCCGCGCGATTCGCGCTCTCTTAGCGTCGCTGCTCGGGGTAGAAACGTCGTAGGCAATCCGCAAGGCCAGCGGGTTGATGGTCTCGATCGTGATGTTCTCCGAGCCCGTGACTTCCTGGAGTAGCCGAACGAAGTCGTCCCGCCGCGCCATGCTCAAGTCTGCAATGAGCCTGGCGCGCAGCACGGCTCGGTAGTCGTTGTCTTCGAGACCCTCGCGCTCCTCGTTCAGCAGCGAGCCCCATTGATCGAGCAGGGCGCCATAGGCGTCGTCGATGTGGCGGAACGTCAGAAGGTCGAAGGCCGCATCCTCGATGTCCTGCACTTCACCGACGACCATTTCGACCAACGCGTTCCAGAGGTCGCCAGAGGCGAACAACTCCGTCAGCCGCACCTTCATGCGGTCTACATGATCTGTGATCTTTACGATGTCAGCCATCAGGCGAACGTGATGTCCGTGCTCGCATCCTGAACACGAGCAACTTCGGTAGCAGCCACCGTGAGGTTTGACGCAGCGAGGGAGCCGACGCCCTTCTCGCGCATCGTTACCGAGATCGTCTCGATACCCTCGATGCCGTCCGCGGCGCAGAGCATCTTGTGGATGTAGACCTTCCGGCCGCCGAGAATGTTGTCCTGGATATAGGCCACAGCGGCGGCACGGATCTGCGCCTGCCAATCCGCAGGTGCCGACGAGTTGACCGTCGCCGTGAACTCGGCCTCGACGTAGAACGGGTCGGCCTCGTGCATGTAGACGGTGACTTCGTCGCCCTGGGCATCGAGCGCCGTACCGGACTCCGAGCCCACCGTGCGCACCCCTTCGGCCTTGCGGTCAAGGATGACCTGGGCCACGCCGTCATAATCAGTGATCGCCGGGTAGTAGACGACCATGATGCTGTGGGCAGTCAGCGTGGGCGTGATCGATGTGTCGTCCGTCTCCGTCACGTTCTCCAGCACAATAGCTTGATCGATGTCATCTCGGTCAAGCACGCCCGCGAGGATGCTCCCAAGGGTGCGACTGCCGTCAGCCTGCGGAACCAGGAGGCGCAGCCTGAACGCTTCGGGGCTCTCGGCGTCCGTACCGAGGTAGGATTCGATCGAGAGGTTCGTGACGCTCGTCCATCCGGCGATTGCCGTGACGATGGTCTGAACGGAATTGATCGGGGTCTCGATGACGCCTGTGTCGACCGCCTCGAAGAGCACGTCGACATTGCTACCTGCCGGGATCGTAGCAGCGGCCAGGCTCTCGAACTGCGGGCCGCCTTCGCCCTTCGATGCCAAGGAACCCAGCGGCACGGTAGCCGCGGTCGACGTCGAGTTGTAGAGCCGCAGGGTGACCTGCGTCCGCGTAGCAGGGTCTCGCTCTAGCCCTCGAATGCGCCCCAGCATGAAGAGCAGCCGATCGGGCGCGGCTGCCGGGTCGAAGGCGTCGTTGAGCGCCTGGAGCAGTTCCCACGCCTCGCCGAGCGGGGCGGCCAGCATGTCGATGAGCCGGCCGATGACGCCATCCGATGACGTGTTCGCTCCTACGCCGAACTCGGTCTGCGCAGACGACTGCAAAGCGTCCTGGAGCGACCGGATGGTCTCGGCGGTGAAATTCCCGCTGGCGTCGAGTCCTGCTGCCACGTTACCTCAAGTACGGCCCAAGATCTGGGAAGCTCAGAACAAGCATCCAAGAGGTTACCGTAGAAG
>Ga0099848_1000768_pt1 | contig 15013 bp, 20 predicted proteins | sample CB_VirMetaG_3_FD_78179 | JGI IMG/M metagenome (GOLD analysis project Ga0099848, IMG submission 78179) | Freshwater to marine saline gradient viral communities from Chesapeake Bay - CB_1508_1S Viral MetaG | ecosystem: Environmental > Aquatic > Marine > Coastal | place: USA: Chesapeake Bay...
CAATGGTCGTTGGTCGGTTGAGAAAATCAAGGGTCTAATGTTCCAAGTTGAGCGTGAAGCCAACCAGATTGCCAAAGACACTCGCCGTGGCAAGGGCAACCTAGTCATTTGTTCTTCTGATGTTGCTTCTGCTCTTCAGATGGCTGGTGTACTTGACTATGCTCCTGCTCTTAACAGCAACAACCTGAACGTTGATGACACAGGCAACACCTTCGCTGGTGTTCTCAACGGTCGTATCCGCGTTTATGTTGATCCATACGCTGCCGGCAACTATATGGTTGTTGGTTATAAGGGTTCTAGCGCATTCGATGCTGGCATCTTCTACTGCCCATATGTTCCACTACAGATGGTTCGTGCTGTAGGCGAAGATAGCTTCCAACCAAAAATTGGATTTAAGACTCGCTACGGCATGGTCGCAAATCCATTCGCTACAACCAACGGTCTGGGTGCCATTGACACAACAAGCCCCGCTGCTGGTGACCAAAACCTCTACTATCGTAGAGTTGCCATTACAAACATTATGTAATAGCAAGAGTAGGGTTAACCTACCGAAACTAAAGGGGAGAGTTTAACTCTCCCCTTTTTTTATTATTCTATGATATCAGATAGTAGAACCTTTCGACAATTCAAAGTCTTTTTTGCTCTTGTTGATCCGGTATCCAAAGCAACAACAGTGGCAAGACGATTCCGATTCTCATCAGTAATAAGGATCAAATCACCCACGTTAAAGTCGTAATCGCCGTTCCAGATATAGTCCCTAGTCTTTCCAGAGACCATTAATTTTGTTGAAATTGTAAAGTTTTCATTCATATTTTTAACCTTTGTTTTTGTGTTTAATTTTACGAGTGTACGATTTCTTATTCTTAACCACTCGCTGTTTAAAAGGACTGTCCTTAACGAACAGTATTTTGTGTGCTCCTCTCATAATCACCAATCTTTCTTGAATCCGTTTTGTTCGTTGTGTTCATAACCAGCACGATATGCTGAAATTTCTTCTTCGGTCATTTCATCAGTACGAATCATTGGGCTTGTATTGGTACCACTCACAAAATAGTGAGGATAAAACTTCCGACCGTAATATGAATCAGCATCTCCACGGTCAAAAGGTCCGCCGTGACGGTCATCATATTCAACGCCTTGAAACATTACAGTCATTAGAAAGTTTCCTTTTTACCGGTTCCAATATCTGTCATTTCGGTAACAATGTAGTTCACACTACGGCTTTCAGTTACCTTTGCTGCCCATTCACAGGCGTCATCCCAGGACATAAATCCCATATAGTCATCATGAACGATGCCACGGAGATTACCTTGAACGAAGAGGCGTTTGAAAGCTACTTGACAGGGGTACATACTCAATTCCTAACCCATGATAACGGAGAGAAGAACGATGCCGATGATGGCATTCGGAAGAGCGAAAAGAACCTTCTTAGCGAAGATAATTTTCAGAGCGGTCTTCATAACGAGTTTCCTTTCCCTTTCGTTATAAATATAATATAAGCATTTCCTATGAGAATGTCAAGCACTTTTTTCAAAAAATTTTCAAAAAACATATTCAGCGTTCATTAATCTCAAAATCTTCGTAAATCTGACTCCAAGCTAGTCCCCAACATTGACCCCAACCTCGAACCTCGATTCGATTCAGAACTTGATATCAGACTTTATCCCGGACTTGATTGATATTCGTCATTTGGAATCTTTCCAAACTTGAGTGTGGACTTGATCCCAGACTTGAATCCGAACTTGATCTACAACTTGATCCCAGACTTGATCCCGGACTTGAACCTGGACTTGATCTAGAATTTGACGACAGACTTGACGCCAGACTTGATACTGGACTTGATTCATATTCATCATTCGAAATCTTCCCGAACTTTATCTACGACTTGACCCCAGACTTGATCTGGGACTTGATCCAGGACTTGATCCCAGACTTCATCCAGGACTTGATCCCAGACTTGACCCCAGACTTCATCCAGGACTTGATCCCAGACTTGACCCCAGACTTGATCTACAACTTGATCCCAGACTTGATACAGGACTTGATTCATATTCATTATTCGAAATCTTCCTGAAATTGACCCCGGACTTGACCCCGAACTTGCTCCCAGACTTGATCCCGAACTTGATCCCGAACTTGATCCCAGACTTGAGACCAGACTTGGTCCCCGACTTGATTCCAGACTTGATGCAGGACTCGATTAATATTAATCATTTGAAATCTTCCCAGACTTGATCCTGGACTTTATACAGGACTTGATGCTGGACTTGATCCCGGACTTGAATCCGGACTTGAATCCGAACTTGATCTCGGGGTTGATTCCGAACTTGATCTCGGACTTGATCCCAGACTTGATCCCAGACTTGAGCCCGGACTTGATACAGGACTTGATTGGTGTTCGTCATTTGAAATCTTCCTGAAATTGTCCCCAGACTTGACCGCAGACTTGACCCCAGACTTGACTCCAGATTTGACTCCAGATTTTATCTCGGACTTGATCCTGGACTTGATGCTGGACTTGATCCCGGACTTGAGCCTGGACTTGATTTGTGTTAATCATTCGAAATCTCCCTGAACTTGATCCCGGACTTGCTCCCAGACTTGATCTACGACTTGATCCCGGACTTGATACAGGGCTTGATTCATATCCATCATTTATCGTCCTCTCGAACTTCGATCACAACAGTATCCGTTCATCATAAATACATAATACGAATTGCCTCGAACAATGTCAACACTTTTTTTTAAAAAGAGGAAAAATGTCTCAAAATTTTTTATCACCTATCGGATTTCGGTTCGTTCTCAAACGCGCACCAAAGATTGAATATTATATTCAATCAGCAAACGTGCCATCACTAACCGCTGGATTTGCTCCCGTGCCCACACCATTCCATAATCTGTCTCTCAGTCCGGATAAGTTAGAATATGGTGATTTTTCTATCTCGTTTCGCGTTGACGAAAATATGCAAAACTACTTAGAAATATATAACTGGTTAACAGGCATGACTTTCCCTGATAATTTTGATCAATACACTAATATCACAACAAGAAATCAAGGTGATTCTTCTGGTATATACTCTGATGCTACTCTTACAATTCTAAACTCTTCAATGAACTCTAATGTAGAGATTGGGTTCGAAGATTTAATACCTGTTTCCATTAGTGATATTCAGTTAGACGTTAAATCGTCTGATATAAATTATGTTGAAGCAACAGCATCCTTTAAATATAAGAGTTTCACAGTTAATGTAATTTAAAATGGAGTTTTATTATGAAAGTTGGCTTTACTGCATCAGCGTTTGACTTACTACATGCTGGACACATCATTATGTTGAAAGAAGCAGCGAGTGTGTGCAACTATCTGATTTGCGGGTTACAGATTGATCCATCTAAAGATAGATCGGAAAAGAATAAGCCAGTTCAATCAATCGTTGAACGGTGGACGCAACTCTCTGCTGTTAAGTTTGTGGATGAAATAATTCCATACGAATCTGAGACCGATTTGTTAGACATTCTCCAAAGTTATCCAATCAATATTCGTATTCTTGGTGAAGAATATAAAGAGAAAGATTTCACAGGTAGAGTATATTGCGAACAGAATGGTATTGAATTGTATTTTAATTCGCGAAAGCATCGATTCTCATCCTCTGAACTTCGTAGAAGAACAGAGAACCACGCAAAGAATATTCCCATTCTCTCCGAAAATGACACACTTAAAGTTACAGCCCACGGATACGACTATGAGACGGTATACGTCTAATGAATCTTGATGAAATTCATATGGAATGGGAAGAAGATACTGATATTGACCCATCCAATTTGACAGAAGAGTCAAGAAAAATACCTAAACTTCACGCAAAGTATTACCGATATTATACATACGAACATACTATTCAACGCAAACTAGAAGCAGATTTAAAGCGTCTATATGTATTGCGGACAGAATGGTATGACGGTTCTATGGCTGAAGAAGACCTTAAAGAACTTGGTTGGGAACCATGTCTCAAGCGTATACCAAAAGGATATGTTAAAGACACTCTTGAAGCAGATTCGCTCATTATCAAAATGAAACTGAAAATCGGTGATCAAGCAGAAAAAGTCTCTCTACTGGAAAATATAATTAAGAGTATCAACAATCGTGGATACCTGATTAAGACTATGTTGGATTTTGAACGATTTAGGACTGGCGCTATGTAAATGGATAGAGTAAAAATAGAGAAGGTTAATGAGGTCTATCTTCGTGTAGACGCTGAAGCATCTATCATTATGGAAATGTCAGACTACTTTACTTTTGATGTTCCTGGTGCAAAGTTCTCACCACAATACAAAGCAAAGTATTGGGATGGAAAAATTCGTCTTTTGAATAACATGACTCGACTTCTCTATGCTGGACTATTGCCATATGTGGTTTCTTTCTGTAAGAGCAGAGATTACGAATGTACAGTTTCAAAAGAATATGAGCCAATACAAAGATACGGCGATGATTCTGGATATGAGATTGCTAATCTTCTCAAAACAAACTTTTCGTTAAGAGATTATCAAAACGAAGCGTTCGTTGAGTGTTTAAACTCCGAACGTAAACTTCTTTTATCGCCAACAGGTAGTGGTAAATCTTTTATCATTTATCTTCTTACACGATGGCATATGGCTCAGGATAGAAGAACATTAATCGTTGTACCGACAACATCTCTTGTACATCAGATGGCATCAGACTTTGTTGAATATAACAACAATAATCCACTTGACATTCATAAGATTATGGCTGGTGTTGATAAAGACATAAATAGCAAGATTGTAATAACAACTTGGCAATCAATATACAAACTTAAAAAATCGTGGTTTGATTCTTTTGATGTTGTAATTGGTGACGAAGCACATTTATTTAAAGCAAAGTCGCTCACTAGTATTCTATCTAAAATGGAACAGTGTAGATATCGTTATGGTTTCACCGGCACACTTGACGGAACACAGACGCATAAATTAGTATTAGAGGGGTTGTTTGGACCTGTCAAGAAAGTTGTTACTACTTCCGAATTGATGGATCAGGATGTTCTTTCTGAATTAGAGATTAAGTGTATTGTACTAGAGTATCCAAAAGAACTCAGAAAACTAATCGCTGGTAAGTCGTATCAAGATGAGATTGATTTCATAGTCACTAACGAATCGAGAAATAAATTTATTCGCAATTTGGCTTGGAGTTTAAAAGGTAATACATTAATATTGTTTCAGTTTGTTGAAAAACATGGTAAACTTCTATATCCAATGTTACAATCAGAGAATAGAGAAGTCCATTTCGTATATGGAGGAGTTGATTCGAATGAAAGAGAAAATATTAGGAAACTTGTTGAAGGCAGTAGCAACGCTATTATTCTTGCCAGTTATGGCACTTATAGCACTGGTATCAATATTCGTAATCTTCACAACATTGTGTTTGCAAGTCCTTCTAAGTCTAGGATTCGCAATTTGCAGTCAATTGGGCGTGGACTACGAAAACATGAAAGCAAAGACAGAGCGGTTCTCTATGACATCGTTGACGACCTCTCAAGAGGAAGATCAAAAAATTTTGCACTAAAACACTTTCTAGAGCGAGTCGATATATATTCTAAAGAAGGATTCGCATTTAAACTCTATAATGTGGAGTTAAAGGGATAAAATGCTTAATATATTTAAACTTATTTCTGGAGAAGAAATCTTCTGTTCTGTACGGAACGAAGATGAAAATGGTTGGTATATAGAAGATCCAGTCACTTATGCTTTCACACCTGGATCAGGTATTATGATGAAACATTGGATGAATCTCTGTAATGATTCTTATGTCTTTATCGGTAAAGATAAAGTGTTGGCTGATTTAGGAGAACCAAACGCTCTTGGATATTATTACTATGATACCTATCTTGTTGAAGCAAAAAGGAATGTGAAAGAGTCTCTTCAAGCACTAGAGGGAACACCTGTAACAGACGCAACAGAAGAACTAGAATTGATGAAGCGTAAGAGAAACTTTCGTCTTAATTAGTTCTTATTGGGCATAAAGCCATTATACATGAAAAAAATATTTTGTCAAGCGGTTTTTAGTGTTGACAAACAAATAATTTAGTGTTATTATGTAAAATATTCCAGAGAAATAAATTGTGAAAAGTAAAGGAACTATGGCAAAAACTCAATACGTTGATAATAAAAAATTCTTTGAACAGATGGTGCTTTATAACGATCAAGTAAAAGAAGCAGAAGCATGTGGAGATGATTCTCCTAAAATCCCGGAGTATATTGGGAGATGTATATACGATATCGCAAATAGATTATCGCACAAACCAAACTTCATTAATTACCCATTTCGTGAAGAAATGATAGGTGATGGTATTGAGAATGCTATCCGAGCATTGGCTAATTTTGATCCAAATAAATCAAGTAATCCATTTGCATATTTCACTCAAATCATCTACTATGCTTTCCTTCGTAGAATCGCAAAGGAAAAGAAGCATCTGTATACTAAACAAAAAGCCTTCACAAGTATGGCAATCTTAGGTGAAGTATATGACGAAGGTGAATCATCTGTGGACATATCAAATCATATCTCAAGTATGACAACGGATTATATGAATGATTTTGTTGAAGAATATGAGAAGAGTATAGAACGAAAGAAAGCACCCAAAGTAAAAAAGAAAAGGGGGCTTGAATTCTTTTATGATGAGGAAGAAGAGAAAGTATGAAAATCGCTATTGTAACGGACACTCACTTTGGTGTTAGAAATGACAATCGTATTCTTGCTGACCATATTAATTCTTTTTTTGATGTGCAGTTTTTTCCGTACCTTGATTTACATAGGATTGACACTGTTATTCATCTTGGTGATGTTTGCGACCGTCGAAAGTATATTAATTTTGTCACTAGTGCAGCCTTAGAGAAGCACTTTGTCAAACCACTCGCAGACCGAAATATTCGATGCGACCTTATCATTGGTAACCATGATTGTTATTTTAAGAATACCAATGAGATTAACAGTATGCGTCAGTTGTATGAACATTCTAACTATAATTTGAATGTTTATTGGGACAAACCTGTAGAATTGACCTATGATGGTCTTAAAGTAATGCTTGTGCCGTGGATTTGTGATGATAATCAAGATGTATGTGTAAAAGCAATGGAGAATACAGATGCTCAAATCCTTATGGGACATTTTGAGATACAGGGATTCGAAATGTATCGAGGAACTATCAATCATCACGGGATGGACAAAAACATCTTTAGTAAGTTTGATGTGGTTCTATCTGGTCATTTCCATCATAAGTCTTCTCATGGGAATATACATTATCTCGGTACTCCTTACCAAATGACTTGGAGCGACTATAACGATCCTCGAGGATTTCATGTATTAGATACAGAGACAAGGGAGTTAGAGTTTATTCCAAATCCAAGATGGATTTTTCACAAGTTGTGGTACGATGACACAAAAATGTCTATCAATGATATTTCTGAACTGAAGTTTGAAAAGGAGTTGACAAACTCTTACGTTAAGGTGATCGTAAAAAATAAGACGAATCCATATCTCTTTGATCTTTGGATGACCAAACTACAAGAGATGGGTTGTGCTGATATTAAGAGTGTAGAAGACCATATGAACCTTGATATTGTAGACGAAGACAACTTAATTGATGAAGCAGAGGACACTTTGACAATTCTTTCTAAATATGTTGACAGTCTAGACATTCGTAGTCATAAGAGTCGTGTGGATAATATTGTGAAATCGTTGTATCAGGAGGCGATGAGTCTGTGATTGAATTTGAAGAAATTCGTTATAAAAATATTCTGTCTACTGGAAATGCCTTTACGACAATTTCTTTAAATAGTTGTAAGACCACATTGATTGTTGGAGAGAACGGAGCGGGTAAGAGCACGATTTTGGACGCTCTTGCTTTTGCTTTGTATGGTAAGCCATTTCGACGTATTAACAAACCACAACTTCTTAACAGCATCAATAGCAAGGATTTGCTAGTAGAACTTGACTTTCGTATTAATAGCGACGAATATATGATTCGTCGTGGCATCAAACCAAATATCTTTGAAGTATATAAGAATGATAATCTTTTAAATCAAGATGGCGCAAACAAAGATTATCAAACGTACCTTGAGCAGAACATTCTGAAGTTAAACTTCAAGTCTTTCGGTCAGATTGTTGTGTTAGGTAGTAGCACCTTTGTTCCTTTCATGCAACTACCAGCAGCACACCGTCGAGAGATTATCGAAGATTTGCTTGATATTCAAATCTTCACAAAGATGAATTTTCTGCTCAAGGACCGCATTACTCAAAATAAGACAGACATTCAGAACGTTAAGTATCAGATGAACTTGACAACGGATAGGATTGCTTCTGCTAACAAGCATAATGATTCTATTTTGAAAATGAAACAAGCTGATGTTGAGAAGATTAATAATAGGATTGTTGAACTCACAAAAGAGAATGCCAGTCTTGTGGATGAAATTCATGAAATCCAAGACACAATCAAGTCTTTAAAAGAGAGTATTAGTGATGAAAGAAGTGCTGACAAGAAGTATATGGAACTAGTTCGTCTAGATAAGAACCTTCGGTCTAAAATCAAAGAAATCACGAAGGAACTAAAGTTCTACGAGGACAACAACGAATGCCCTACTTGTAAGCAGGGTATTGATCACAGCCACAAAGAACATACCATTAACACAAGACAGTCTAAGATTTCAGAGATTGAAACTGGTCTTCAACGTATGGAAAATGAGATTATTTCAGTAGAACATCGAAAGACTGAGATTGCCAAGATCCATGATAAAATGAATCAACTGAGTTTTGATATGAGTGGTAAGAATGGAACTTACGCTTCAAACGAACGGAATATCATTTCATTAAAGATTGATTTGGATAACACAAAAAAAGAGGCAGAGTCTATTGATACTAGCACTATTGAAGCATTATCAACCGAATTAGAGAGTTACAAAGACGAACATCGTGAACTTACAATAGACCGTGATACGATGGGTGTTGTTGCGAATCTACTAAAAGACGGTGGTATCAAGACACAAATCATTCGTCAATATGTGCCGATCATTAACAAACTTATTAATAAGTATCTTGCTGAGATGGACTTCTTTGTACAGTTTGAACTTGATGAGCAGTTTAATGAAACGATTCGTTCAAGGTTCCGTGATGAATTCTCATACGAATCGTTCTCAGAGGGCGAGAAAATGCGTATTGACCTGTCTCTGCTATTCACATGGCGAGCAGTCTCTAAGTTGCGTAACTCCGTTTCTACTAATCTATTAATCATGGACGAAGTGTTTGATGGCTCATTAGATGCTAATGGTACAGAAGAGTTTATGAAGATTATAACCGATATCACTGGCGACTCTAATGTGTTTGTTATCAGTCACAAGACCGACCAGTTGATTGACCGTTTTGAGAACACGCTACGATTCGAGAAAGTAAAGAACTTTTCAAGGATAGCAGCGTAAAAAGAATTGATTAAGCAATTTCGCCTGTAACTCCAATTTGATTGGAATTTTTAACCCAACTGCTTAATCAAACAATTTCAGTAAGGAATTTCTCGGGTAACTCCAATTAAATTGGAATTTTACACTTAACTCCTTACTGTATTTTATTAACTTAACTCCTTAGAAGGGAATTTATAATGACATCAAGATATATTGCAGATTATGGTAGTAAAAAATATCACATATATGATAGAATGAAAAACGAATTTATTATGAATCTTTCATTAGATGAATTTAGATTGCTTACATGGATGAAAGAACCAGGAGACATAGCAATTGAATCCGCACATGGTGCAAGAATTTCTAAGTGGTCTGCATCACAATCATGGAAAGATGAACCTCAAATCAGAGAATTTTATTCATTGTGTGAAAACCGTGGCATTGAACTGAGGTTTTTGCCAGAAAAATCAATTTATAAATGGAGAAAATTATACTATACAAATAAAGAAAAGACCGATGAAGTTGATCTTCTCACATGGGATAAAGCAATTGAGAATAACCCGCATATTTGGGATGTAGCATTACGTCCAAAGAATGTTGAGTTTAATGATCCAAACGAAGAAATAGATTTAGAAAACTTAACCTGGCTTACGGCAGGAAATCTTCATAAGCAAAAATTAAACAATGCGTCTCGTATTGTTTCAGCAGAAGATGTTCCATATAAAAAGACTGTGCCCGGTCAAATTGCCTATAAACGTGATTGTATTGATGCTGTTGCTAGTCGATTGCAAAATCATAACCATGGTAACATTATTAATGGCGTAGCGTATGGCACATTTAATGGAGTACATGTTGAACTTTCATTGTTAGATGTTCTTGGTATTGAAAGAAATAAAAAAGGTCAATGGAAGAGTCCATCTAAAGATACTCAATACGTTTCTTGTATGATGCTATTGGTTGATCAAGATGGAAACAGATATGTAAATCCATTGACAAACGATCCGATTGGATTTAAAATGATCAAACAGTTTGGATTTATATCTTCTGGGTTTCATATGAAGCCTGGATTTCTTCGTCCAAAGTTTTATCATCATGGAATAAAAGGATTATCTAAAATTTATTTTGAAAAAGTTTATGGTGACAAGTATATGGACGATTCAAAGTTAGAACACCATGATCTTAGAAATTTTATCAGAAACACTTGTCGTATTGCTTATGAACAGACTGTTAAAGCAATGCGAGACTACTTAAATACTCCCAAATCTAATTTGGAAAATTTTTTGAATTGATTAATCAATTTCTCTTGCAACTCCAATTTGATTGGAATTTTAGCACCAACTGCTTAATCAAACAATAATAACATCAACAAGGAATTTCTTTTATAACTCCAATTTAATTGGAATTTTACTCTTAACTCCTTGTTGATGTTTTAAAAAGGAAAAAGAAACCAATGGGAAAACGAAGCAACTTTGAAAGAGTAGAACGAGACTTCTATCCTACACCACTTGAAGCAGTATTACCTATAGTGCCACATCTAAAAGAGAACACACGATTCTCTGAACCGTGCGCTGGTGATGGTCAACTTGTAAAGCACTTAGAGAGTCTTGGTCATACTTGTGTGTGGCAATCTGACATAGAACCACAGTCAGATTTCATTGCTGAGAGAAGTGTGTTTGATTTAACGGACACACACGGCGCTGATGTTTTCATAACAAACCCACCTTGGAATCGAACGATACTTCACCCGTTGATAGAGCATCTATCTAATATGGCACCGACGTGGTTGCTATTTGATGCTGACTGGATGCACACAAAGCAGTCTGTGCCCTTTATGGACAGACTACATAAGATTGTGAGTATAGGTAGAGTCAAGTGGATTGAAGACAGTAAGTCAACAGGTAAAGACAACTGCTGCTGGTATCTGTTTGACGAAAAATATAATGGAGAGACGAAGTTTTATGGCAGAATTATATGAAGCGTTTGTATATCTTTGGTATGACGCATTAAACAGGATGTTTTATCTGGGTAAGCACAAGGGCTCGATAGATGACAACTACACACATTCATCAACAGTATGGGAGTCATTCACTAAGGATAATATTCCAGAGGGTGCAACAAGACGTATACTCGCATATGGCACAGATGAAGAGATGTGTGATTTAGAAACAAAACTTCTCAAGAACAGAAAAGAACGCCGCTGGGATAGGTATTATAATGTTAAATGGCATACAAAAGCAATTGGAAATCTTAATGATGTATTGTCTGAAGCGGATGTAAAATTGTGGAAAGAACGGATATCACTTGCACATAAAGGAAAATCTAAACCAACCACATCAGCCGGACTAAAAAAGTTTCATGAATCAATAACAGATGAGCAAAGAAAAAAATTATATGGCAAGCTATTAGAAACAAACCCGAATTGGAAAGGTGGTATTGCCTTGCCAGAGAATATGGACCAGTATCATAAAGATACATTAAAGAGATATAAAGAGTTTGGCATAAAATTATTGAATGAAGGATATTCCTATTATGAAATAAAATCAAAATATCCAGCAGTAGCAAACAAATTACCATATTTTTCATTGCCCCAAGAAGAAAAAGATAGAAGAAACAAATATGAAAGAGATAGGTATGAAAATAAGGCGGAGTGCTACTGTAGAAAGGATACTTGTGATTATTGTGTCAAAGCAGGATATGTATTAACTGTAAAAGAAAGAAAACGAAGGCGGGCTGAGCAAGATGCTAAAAAATATGAGATGCAGAAAAATGACCCTATATGGGTAGAGAATAAGAGAAAAAAAGACAGAGAAAGGCGTATTAAAAGAGCAGCAGAAAAACAAGCAAACTCTTCAACGCTGGATAAATTTTTAGATTGACATACCTCTGAATATGAGATATACTGTCTATTCACTTTGGAGACATGCATGAATTTCTACACATCAGTTTCTCGCTATGGGTCTAACATTCTGTATCGTGGATACAGCAATGGCTCACCTGTACAACAGCGAATCAAGTTCAAACCTACACTCTATGTTCAATCACAGAAAGAGAGCGAGTGGAAGTCTCTTGATGGTGTGAATGTTGAGCCTATGAAGTTCGACTCGATGCGTGAAGCGAAAGACTTCATGGAGTTGTATAAAGGCGTCAATGGTTTCAACATCTACGGCAACACCAACTATGTCGCTCAGTTTATTCAAGAACGCTGGTCTGATGAGATAGAGTTTGATCCTAACATCATTAACATCGTCAATATCGACATCGAGGTCTCCTCTGATGAAGGGTTTCCAGAGCCAGATCAAGCATATTATCCAGTAATCTCTATCGCTCTCAAGTCTAACAAAGACGATAACTATTATGTATGGGGTCTTGGCAAGTACGATACTTCGAAAGCAATCATACCTAACGTTCAATATATGTACTGCCGTGATGAGAAAGACTTGCTTGAAAAGTTTCTACTATTCTGGATGAAACTGAAGCCAGATGTTGTTACTGGTTGGAACGTTCGATTCTTTGATATTCCATATATCATTAATCGTATGAACCGTGTGCTTGGTGAAAATCTAACAAAGAAAATGTCGCCATGGGAGATGGTTGAGCAAAGACAAGTACGATACAAGTTAAAAGAAATGAATGCCTACGACATGGTTGGTATTTCACAACTTGACTATCTTGACTTGTTTCAGAAGTTTGGCTACTCGTATGGTGCTCAAGAGTCATATCGTCTTGACCACATTGCTTATGTTGTACTTGGTGAGCGTAAGTTATCCTATGAAGAGTTTGGTAATCTACACACACTCTACAAAGAAGACCATCAGAAGTTTATCGACTATAACGTAAAAGACGTACAACTGGTCGACCGACTCGAAGACAAGATGGGTCTCATTGTACTTGCTATGACGATTGCTTACAAAGCAGGCCTCAACTATAATGATACATTTGGCACCACTGGCATCTGGGACACAATCATCTATCGTAATCTTTGTTCTCAAAAGATTGCTATTCTGCCTAACTTAGAGAAGAGAAAGAACGACTACCCGGGTGGTTATGTAAAAGATCCACACGTTGGTATGCATGACTGGGTGTGTTCGTTTGACTTGAACTCACTGTATCCTAATCTTATCATTCAGTACAATATGTCACCAGAAACTATCGTACAAGACGATATGAACTCTAGTGCTTCTGTTGCTAAGTGTCTCTCTGGTGAAGTGGTAAACGATACTGAATATGCAATGGCTGCTAACGGTGTTTATTTTCATAAAGAAAAGCGTGGTGTTCTACCTGCTATTGTTACATCATACTACGGTGAGCGTGTTGACATTAAGAACAAGATGCTTGATGCTAAGAAGCGGCTTGAGAAAGAAGGTAAGTCTTATGAGATTGAACGTGATATCAATCGATATGAGAACCAGCAGATGGCGATTAAGATTCTTCTGAACTCACTCTATGGTGCTCTCGGCAATCGATACTTCCGTTACTTTGATATGAGAATCGCTGAAGGTATCACGCTCTCTGGTCAGTTGTCTGTACTCAAAGCAGAGAAAGCAATCAATGACTATATGAACAAAACAATGAAAACTGATAAAGACTATGTGATTGCTATTGACACTGACTCCGTATATCTGAACCTGAGTGAACTTGTAGAGAAGACATACGCTGGCAAGAGTAAGCAAGAGACTGTCAACTATCTGGACAAAGTGTGCTCAAAAGCAATCGAACCTGTCATTACAAAAGCGTTTGCTGACTTATCAGACCAGATGGGTGCTTATGAAAATCGTATGGTAATGGCACGAGAAGCAATCGCTGACCGCGGTGTGTGGACTGCTAAGAAGCGGTACATTCTAAACGTACACAACAACGAGGGTGTTCAGTATGCTGAACCCAAGCTAAAGATTATGGGTATTGAAGCAATCAAATCATCAACGCCTCAAATCTGCCGTGATAGATTTAAAGAAGCATTTAATCTGATTATGTCTGGCACCAACAAAGACATACAGAAGTTCATTGCAGATTTTCGGAACGAGTTTCGGGCACAATCACCAGAAGATGTGGCATTTCCTCGTGGCGTAAGCAATCTTACAAAGAGTGCTGATGTGAAAGCTATATATGGTAAGGGTACACCGATCCATGTTCGTGGCTCTCTACTCTACAATCATCTTCTCAAACAACATCGTCTTAATAATCGTCTTGGTGAAATCAAGAACGGTGAGAAGATTAAGTTTGTCTATCTAACGATGCCAAATCCGATTCGTGAAAATGTTATCTCGTTTCCAGATATTTTACCAAAACAGTTTGACTTACATCGATTTATAGACTATGATACACAGTACGAAAAAACATTTGTAGAGCCTATTCGTCTGATTCTTGACGCTATCGGCTGGACAGTTGAAGAACAATCCACACTTGAGAGTTTCTTTGGTTAGAGGTGAATTGAGAAATAGAGTTAATCCAAAGTAAAGGAAACACGTTTAGATGAAAGTTAGAAATATTGTATACTCAGACGATTTGTCTTCCTTTATGGGTGATGATGAAGAGTCATATACAGAACTAGAACTGCATG
>Ga0099848_1000773_pt1 | contig 14957 bp, 16 predicted proteins | sample CB_VirMetaG_3_FD_78179 | JGI IMG/M metagenome (GOLD analysis project Ga0099848, IMG submission 78179) | Freshwater to marine saline gradient viral communities from Chesapeake Bay - CB_1508_1S Viral MetaG | ecosystem: Environmental > Aquatic > Marine > Coastal | place: USA: Chesapeake Bay...
AACCACAGAATGGTTTGATGATGAGATTCTAACTACTAAACATACCGATTTCTTCCATAAAAGAAGTATCAATTACAGTAAAAAACAAAAATCAGTAACATCTGACGACTTATTTTAATTAACTTTTAGTATATCATTCATAATGAAAGAGAGAGAACCATTTGATTGGATAAATCAAGAATCAATCACGTTTTTGCAAAGAGGCTACCTTAGTGAAGGAGAAGATGCCTTAGAGAGAGTTAGAGTAATTGCCGACCATGCAGAAAAACTGCTAGGTATAGACGGTTTTGCTGATAAGTTCTATGAGTACATGGGGAAAGGCTGGTTCTCTCTTTCTTCCCCGGTTTGGGCTAATTACGGTAAGGAAAGAGGTCTTCCGGTTAGCTGCTTTGGTTCTAATGTAAGTGATAGTATTGAAGGAATTCTTTATACTACTGCGGAAGTCGGCCAGATGTCTAAAGTAGGAGGAGGTACCTCAGGATACTTCGGTAATATAAGGCCAAGAGGTGCTAAAGTTAGAGATAATGGTCTTGCTCCCGGTTCTGTTCATTTTATGAAGATGTTTGAATCTGTTGTTGATAATATCTCTCAAGGTGCTACACGCAGAGGTCGTTTCTCACCGTATTTACCTATAGAACACGAGGATATCGATGAATTCCTAGAGATAGGTACAGAAGGCTTTCCGATCCAAGATCTTACACATGCAGTTACGGTTTCTGATCAGTTTATGGAGGAAATGATTGCTGGAGATAAAAAGAAAAGAGCTAAATGGGCAAAAGTGATTCAAAGAAGAGGTGAGATAGGATATCCTTATATCATGTTCTCAGATACAATGAACAAAAATGCACCAGATGTTTATAGAAATCAGGGATTAAAGATTTACAACTCAAATCTATGTTCTGAAATTGCTCTTCATAACTCAGACGATGAATCTTTTGTTTGTGTTCTCTCTTCTATGAACTTACTTTACTATGAGGAATGGAAAGATACTGATGCAGTAGAGACTATGGTATACTTCCTTGATTCGGTTGTAACTGATTTTCTAGATAAAATAGACTCATTCAAACCTGATACAATTGAAGGTGAAAGAATGCAATATTTTATGAAAAGGGCTTATAATTTTGCTAAAAAACAGCGTGCATTAGGATTAGGCGTTTTAGGGTACCATTCCTTCCTTCAAGCCAATGATCTTGCTTTTGATAGTAAAGAAGCAGCCAAACTTAATATTGAGATATTCAAACTAATCAAAGACAAATCTTACAAGGCTTCTGAAGAATTAGCTAAAATATTCGGAGAGCCGGAATTATTGAAAGGATACGGTAGAAGAAATGTAACCTTAAATGCTATTGCTCCTACTACATCTTCTGCTTTTATTTTAGGACAGGTATCACAGTCAATAGAGCCAATTTGGTCAAATTGCTATGTGAAAGACGTAGCTAAAATGAAAGTTACTATCAAAAACCCAATGCTGAAAAAGCTACTTAAGACACTGGGTCAAGACAAAAGAGATGTATGGAATAGTATTAAGGCTGCTGATGGATCCGTACAGCATTTAGAGTTCTTGACTGATCACCAAAAAGAAGTATTCAGAACATTTGCTGAAATTAATCAATCAACAATTATTAATCAGGCTGCTTTGAGACAAGACTATATTGATCAGGCACAGTCTCTCAATCTAATGATTGCCCCAGACATGCCGACAAAAGATGTTAATAAACTATTAATAGATGCTTGGAAATTAGGGGTAAAAACACTATATTATCAACATTCGATGAACTCTGCACAGGCTTTTGCCCGTAGAAAACTAAATTTAAATGATTTAGTCTGTACAAGTTGTGAAGCGTAAACTATTTATTTAAAAGTTATATAACCTAATAAAAGTTATGAACAAAATAGAGGAAATTTTTAAAGCATGGAACATTGCCTTCAATCCGGACGATGCACAGGCTGAGCTTGCTGCAAAAAGAATTGAAATATGTAATTCCTGTGAATTTAAGAAAACCGATTTTGGTTTAAATCGATGCAGCGTATGCGGATGTGCATTACGCGGAAAAGTGTTTTCACCGGTAAAAGGAGCATGTCCAAAAGGAAAATGGGACGATGTTGACGGATGCGGTATTGATGATGAACCGTTAAGTCTACAAAGTCTGACTAAAGCCATAGATCAACTATCTGAGCTTACACCAGTATCCGATCCTACACCTGAAAATATTAATGTACAGACTAATTTAAATTCTCTGACTACACCTACTGTAGAACCAAAAGAAACAATTTTTGTACAGATTGCAAGTTATAGAGATCCTCAACTTGTTCCTACCATAAATGATTTATTTCAAAAAGCTAGTAAACCGGATAATATTAAGTTATGTATAGCCTGGCAACATGCAGCTGAGGATACTTGGGATAATTTAGATGCATTTAAACTTGATAAAAGGATTAAAATTATCGATATACCACACACTACCTCTAAGGGAGCATGTTGGGCACGTAATACTATACAGAAACATTACAATAACGAAACATATACGTTACAGTTAGATTCACATCATAGATTCATAGAAAACTGGGATGGAGAATTAATTAAAATGTACAAAGGGTTGAAAGAAAAAGGAGTTGAAAAACCTCTAATAACAAGCTACCTACCCTCCTACAACCCAGAAAACGACCCACAGGAGAGATTAGATGAAGTATGGAAAATGGATTTTAACAGATTTACACCTGAAGGTTATATTTTTGTTTACCCCTCTACTATAGATAATTGGAAGTCCCTAGATAGCCCTATACTTGGTCGATTTTTCTCTGCACATTTTGCCTTTACCTCAGGTGATTTCTGTACTACAGTCCCTCATGATCCTCAATTATATTTTCACGGGGAAGAACCATCACTGGCATCTAGAGCTTATACTCACGGTTATGATATTTACCATCCCCATAAAGTCATAGCTTGGCATTTTTATACTAGAGACGGGTATAAAAAACATTGGGATGATGATAAAACTTGGGCTGAGAAAAATAATTTAGCTCATAAAAGATTTAGAATTCTTCATAAAATGGAAGTAAATGATGATCAGGCTATAGATATAGGAAGATACGGATTTGGTACTATAAGAACTTTAGAAGACTATGAGAAATTTGCTGGAATTAGGTACCGTGATAGAAAAGTACAGCAATATACTCTGGATTTTAAGTATCCTCCTAATCCTACTTACACTACCGTTGAAGAATATGAGCAAAGCTTACTTAGTAAATTTAAACACTGTATAGATGTTCATAGAACTCATTTTAAATATGATGATTATGACTGCTGGGTAGTATCATTTGAAATGAACGACGGAACGGTAGTTAATAGACAAGATGCTAATGAAGAAGAGATTAGCAGACTACTAAATGAGTCAAAAAAAGATGAATGGGTGCGTATATGGAGAGAATTCATAGGGCAGTTCCCAGATAAGTGGATTATATGGCCACACAGTAAATCAGAAGGTTGGGTAGAACGGTATGAAAAAAGTTTACACGATGAATAGAATATTTGTACATTTACCGGCCTATAGAGAACCAGAACTGGTTCCAACCATAAAAGATGCCCTTGCTCAAGCAAAATATCCAGAAAGAATACATTTTGGGATATGCAGACAGTTTAATCCTGAAGACGGATTTGACAATGTTGATGAATTTAGAGGAGACCCAAGATTCCATATTTACGACATGCCTTATGAGCAGGCAAAAGGTCTTGCTTTTGCAAGATCCGTAATTAATGAACAGCTTCTAACTGATCAAGAATTTGTACTTCAATTAGATGCACATCATAGGTTTACAGAACATTGGGATGAGACGTTAATTTCCTGGTATGATCAGTTAAAAGCAGATGGACATAACCCATTAATCTGCGGGTATCTGCCATATTACAACCCATATAATGACCCAGCAGAAAGAGTGCAAGAACCATGGTATAGTGAAGCTGCTTCTTTTTATCCTCACGGTACTATATTTATTCGACCTAGAGGATTCTACACCGACTGGAGACAATTTGATAAACCAGTCCCTGCCCGATTTATTTCAGGTCATTTTTGTTTCGGACCTAACAAATGGGCAAAACAAATTAAACATGATCCGGAAATTTTCTTTGCCGGTGAAGAAATTAATTTAACTGTTCGTAGTTATACTCACGGATATGACTTATTTCATCCACACAGGGTAGTTATTTGGCATGCTACAATGAGAGAGGAAAGAGCCGGAAAACTTGTTTGGGATGACCAATCCAAACGTAACGATAGTACATGGTGGAAGCAAAATGATAAAGGACGGGCTAAAATTAGAAAATTATTAAGAGTTGAGGAAAATGATTTTGATTTAACCGGTTACGATTTAGGTAACGTAAGGTCACTAAGGCAGTATGAAATTTATGCCGGTATTAACTTTAAGAAAAAATCATTTCAGGCGTATACAAGACAGAGTAAATTTCCCCCTAATCCGGTTATTCATGGCGGAGATGATTGGGAGCAATCTTTTGAAATATCGTTTTATCATTTAGTTAATATTACTAGAAATATATTAAATCAAAATGATTACGACTATATTCTTATAGCTTATGATGATGCTGAAGGAGTAGGTATACATTCTAGTGAAGTAAGAGGAAACGATTTACAGTTATTTTTAAAAGAGAATAAAACAGTACATTTTGAAAATATGTTTACTACCGATATTAATCCTGCAAAAGTAGTGTACTGGGCTCATAGTAAAGAAAGAGGGTGGGCTGAAAGAGAAGAAATTTTATTATAATCTATTCTTATGAATATAACATGCTTATTTGATTGGGAAGCAGCAGGTAATCCGTATTTTAAGTACATTTATCATACAATTTTTAATAACATTAGAGATAAGCACCCTACATTCAATATAACACACACCCAACCTTCTACTTTAGGCCAGGGAATACCTGGTGGAATGTCCAATTTTCAAATTATTAATAGTGATAATAAAAAATCTATTTTAATGTCTTTTTGGGATAGAGGAATGGATGTTTTTGGACCCGGATGGGAAAATTATGAAATCACACAGTATATTGGCGGATTGGGAATGTACCTAAACCCAGAAGAAATTAAAAAAAAATACGGCATAGTACATTATCCTTTTCAATACCCTTTAGGAGTTAGTAGCAGTTATGACTATGTAGATGAATTTCGTACAAAATATAACCCTGAAGAAAAAATACGTAAAGCTGTTTTTATTGGTGCAGTTTATGGAACAAGAAAAGAATTAGAAGAATTTTTTATTAAACACCCTTTAATTGATTGGTTTGACTCTAGTAGTGGTATAGGAGGTAGAGACTACTACAATAAGTTAAAAGATTACAGGATAGCAATTTCACTAAATGGAAATGGAGAGCTTTGTTTACGGGATTTAGAGGCTATGGGTCTAAACCTACCCGTTATACGTTCTGAAATGCTCACACAATTTCACAACCCGCTAATCCCAGATTATCATTATATTAAAGTAAGTGAACCATGTAGTGAGGCTTGTTTTATATATAGGGGATATCCAATGAAAAATTTAGCTGAAAATTTTATATATCATATAGAAAAAAATATTGACGATTTTGATAATTTGATACGTATAGCTAATAACGGTTATAACTATTTTAACGAATATAGCAGGCCAGATTATATTATCGACTTATTTTTTAAATTAGCTAATTTTGATTCTATAACATAGCACACATATTAACTATGATTAAAGTATATCATTTTGAAACCTCCATGGAAAATTATGCTTGGCATAAAATTTTCTGCAATCTTACCGATTATTACGCAAATACTTTTAACGCTGAGATTATACACCTCAAAAGCATAATTAGCCAAGTAGGACAAACATTATTTTGTTCTGAGTTAAATTATAATATGTCTGATTGTGATTTTATTGTATACGATACTGAAAAAGATGTATTTAAAATTATTACATGGAGTGAATCAAATACTGTTAGTAGCACAGGTTATTCTATTGTTAGCGCATTACAAAAAAGAAATAATTCTGCCGATATACTGTTAGTTAGTCATTGGTCAAGCTTTTTTTATGATGCTAGTATATTAGGATGTAAGATACCTTCGTCCTTTAAATTCAAAATTTTACCTACAACATGGTACCCTTTTAAATGTAAACTTAATTATGATGATATATATGAGAGTAGAAAAAGTTTAAACCTTAAAGATAAATTGTTTTGGAGATCTACTACGAGACCTGAAGATCCTTATAAGTTAGCTGACTTAGGAATATGCGATAAAAACACAGGAACTGTAGGTAATATGGAAATATATATACAAGAAGCTTCCAAGTACAAGCTAGGTTTAGCGATTTCTAGTGTAGCAGAAAAATGCTATAGAGAAATGGAATATATGGCTATAGGACTACCATTTATTAGGTTAGAATTTATAGGTGAACATAACCCTCCATTAATCCCTGATTACCACTATATAAGTGTAAATAGAAAAGAAAATAATATATCAATGTTGAACTGGGGGTGTAATCTTGATAGAGCTGGTGGTCCTGAGTATGTTAATGCCTATAAGAAAAGATTCTATGAAGTAAAAGATGACTTAGACTTCTTAAACTTTATCTCAGAAAATGCACGAAAATATTATACAGAATACTGTGAAGAAAATATTGCTTGGAAAAATCTTGTAAATTTATTGGAGGAGTAATGTCAATAGTAAATGAAAAAGTAGCAATATGTCAATTTTGTTCTGGGGAAACATACAGAGAAAGTGCTCTAGATAATCTTAACCATAAGTATGTAAATAATGATAATTTTTATTACTTCGTACTTACTGATGATAAGAGTTATTTTAAATCTGTTACTAGAAAAAATTTTATTGTAAATGAAATTAAAGATTTTTTCCTAGATTATCCTCTTTTAGAGATTAATGAACCATTAATTTATGCTGAAAACAAAAATGAATATGCTAAAAAATTCATTGAAAATAATTATAAATTATCATTTTCTTTGATGAGATTTCACCTACTGCAGGCATTAAAGTATAAGATAACTAATGTAGCCATGATTTGCACAGATACCTTCTTAAACACAGATATACTTCACATACTCCCCCCTGAGAAAAACCGTATATACAATGCCGTTTCAGAATGGGATAGTGAAACTAATGGATGGGGATTAAATATAATTTGTGATTACCTAAAGAAAAAGTATAATTATGACACTGGGTCCAATGTTAGAGTTTTAGACGCTGCCGGACGATTATTTAGATTTGAAAATTTAGATATTTTAAAAACTTTTTTTAATGTTTGGAATAATGTAATAGAGTACTTATATGAATCTAAATTTATAAACACATTTCATAGTTCATATGTTATTAATGACGAGTATATTTTAGCTCCTATTTACAAAATGTTTGGACTAAATTTACAACATCAACAGGCAGGATATCCTATTTTTGAAGTAAATCACAATATACTTAAAGAGAGGTACTGGAGAACTAGTGGGTTTGAAGGGTTACAAGAACATTGGGATTATGAAAAATTTTTAAAAATTAATAACCTATCTACTTAAAATGGCTAATATAAGTTTTTACGGATCCCATAATGGTGGGATAGTTTTGGAAAATAATGGTGAAATACTCTGCGTCTTAGAAGTAGAGAGATTTATGAATCATAAAAACCTAGGAATATCCCAGTATTATACCCCAAGGTATATTATGATAACGATAGAGGAAATTCTCAAATGGATAAAAAAAGAATACGGGTTTTCTGAATTTGAGAATTGCTATTTTGGCAGTACAGATTTTATAGGGGAAGATAAATATAAGGAACATATTATTTTTCAAACAAATAAATTAATTAATGCTAAACAGTATTTACATTGTACTCATCATCAAGCTCATGCTTCCGGCACATTTTACCAGTCTCCGTACGAAAATGCTATTATATTTTCTTTTGATGGTGGAGGAGATGATGGAAAATTTAATGTATACCTTGGAAATAGAAAAAACGGAGTAGAAAGGATAGCACAAATTTTTTCTCCTGATGGAGATCAATTTAGACCGTTTTATGATTTAGGTTTCCCTTACATGGTTTTCGGACATTACTTAGCTGATATTAAAATGGAACAGCTTTCTGAGGGTAATTTAGTATATCCTGGTAAACTAATGGGGTTAGCATCTTATGGACAAGTAAGATTAGAATGGCTTGAACACTTTATTAAATTCTTTAAAAGTAACCCCCATGGAGGAGATTTTGACTATCAAAATAAGTTAACCGAGTTAGGCACTAAAATTGAAATTACTTTTGATATTTCTTCTAGATTAATCGGACAAAATGCTTTTGATGTAGCAGCAACAGCACAAAAAGCTTTTGAAGAATGCTTTATTGAAGCAGCTAAGCCCTATTTGGAGGCATACCCTGAATTACCTATATGCATTACAGGAGGATGTGGTTTAAATATTATTCTTAATACAAGGATTAAAACCCAATTTGACCGTCCAGTTTTTATAGGTCCAAATCCCAATGACTGTGGAATTGCATTAGGACTTATGTTGAACTTCTTAAAACCTGAAACTCCTGTGGATATTACATATAAAGGTATACCTATACTTGATCAATCCACTTTAGCTCAAGAACTGCCTAAATACGGGAATGTCAAGAAACTAATGGAGGATGATGGGTATTATCATCCCTTTGAGCAATATTCACCATCTATTTTAATTGATGATTTGACATACGGGTCTATTATAGGTATTGTTAGAGGTCAATCCGAACACGGCCCTCGAGCTCTTGGTAATCGAAGCATTATATGTAATCCTTTTATACCAGAAATGAAAGATATATTAAATGCTAAAGTTAAGCATAGAGAATGGTATAGACCTTTTGCTCCTGTAGTACGATTAGAGGATGTATCTAAATATTTTGAATGGGAGGATGAGTGTAGATGGATGTCATTTTGTCCAAAAGTAAGAGAGGAATGGAGAAAAAAATTAGCAGCCATTACGCATGTTGATAACACTGCTAGAGTGCAGACAGTTACTAGGGATCAAAACCCTTGGTTGTATGATCTACTAACAGAATTTGATAAAAAAACCGGCATTGGGGTATTGTTAAATACTTCTTTTAACGTAGCTGGTAAGCCAATATTATCCACATATAAAGATGCATTTACTATTTTTGATAAAGAGAATTTAGACTGTCTTTTGCTAGAAAATTACTATATTAGAAAACAGATGTTTCCATAATTTTAAGAGTGTACTATGAATAATGATATAATTGTCTGTACTTGGGGTATAGGTCCATCTTATAGAAAGAGAGTAATAGACCATATAAATAAGGCTATAAATTCCGGGTATGATAAAATATTTCCTTACTTAATATTAACAGATAAACCTGATGACTTTTGTAAAATTCAAGAAGAAACAGGCCTGATAAAGAAAATAGTGAACATTCATACAGAGAGAGAAAAACACTCAAAATGGTCCAAAGAACATGAATTTATTCCAGTCTCACTTACGGAGGAAGGATACGGATTGGAATTTAGAAATAAAAACTTAAATGAACGTAAAGTATTCTCATACGGTGTTCATAGATTTTACTACCCTGCTGTATCTGAATTAGGATATAGCAAATTTTTGCATTGCGATAGTGATTTTAACATAAGATATGATAAAATTACTAAAGGAGAATGTAGCGAGGAAGAATTTATGTTACAATTCAATACCCCGGTTAACACTATGAAGGGGTGTAATTTAGAAACTTTTTTGATTAATAAAGATCGTTGCGATATTTGGAACAATAGTAATATAATTTTAGCATGTTTTCTTAGGTACTTTTTAAAAAATGAATTCAACAAATCTAACTTTAAATACCTTACATCTACCTATACACAAACAGAAGGACCATTTAGGTATTATAATTTTTCATCCTCTAAAGATATATTAGAATATTTTAAAATAGTTGATAAAGGATTAGAAATAGCACTTAAAGACCGAATTTTTGAATCTCAACTTCTTCCTAACGGGTACTGTTATATTGATAATGTTGTTACATCAATTGCAAATGAAATGATGGGTATAGAGCCTATAGAATTTTCAACTGACTGGTATACTCCAAATGTATACTATGAGGATAGATATTTTTTTCCCGTTGGTCACCAGAGTAATGTAGATGGACAAGATCTATCATTGCGATTTACTTCTAATATTTCGGAATTTATGAAAGAAAATAGTACTCTGTTAAAATTTTTGAAACCTAATATATATGGATAAGCAAAACTACACAATAGTATCTGGGTTATGGGATATTTCAAGGGAAGGTAGAGATTTTAAAGAACATTACTTGCCTAGATTTAGAGAATTTTTGCAGATAAACGCCCCTATGATTCTCTTTCTACCTGAATTTTTACATGAGACAGTATGGAAAATCAGAAGTACTGAGAACACTTTTGTTCGGACTTTTGAACTCGAGGATATTAAAAAATTATACGCACCCCATTGGGATAAGACTCAAGAAATAAGAACAGCTGAACAATGGTTAAGTATTACCGGTGAAGGAGGATGGTTAAAAACTAGTCCTCAAGCTACATTGGAATATTACAATCCTATAGTACAATCGAAGATGTTTATGCTTCATGATGCCTGTGTTTATAATGTTTTTGAAACCGATTACTATTACTGGTTAGACGCCGGAATTACGAATACTGTACCTGCTAGTCATTTAATACAGGATCGTGCTTTAGATAATATAGTAGAACATACAAATCCGTTTTTATTTTTAAGTTACCCATATGAATCTGCAGGAGAAATTCATGGGTTTAAGCAAACTATGATGGATAAGTTTGCAGGAGAGAAAGTAAACTACGTATGCCGAGGTGGATTATTTGGTGGACATAAGGAACAGATTAGACAAGCCAACGCTACATATTATTCGTTACTAAGTGACTCCCTAAATAAAGGGTTGATGGGGACTGAAGAAAGTATATTTACTATTATGTCATATCTAGAACCGTATAGTTATACTAGATTTGCATTGGATGGAAATGGACTTATAGTTAAATTTACTGAAGCTCTGATAAAAGGCACAGTTAAGTTAGAAGAAATTAGAAAACCAAAACCAAAGCATATTACTAATCAAGTATTAGATATATCCAAATTAAAAACCAACCTTTACATACTTACATTTAATTTCCCAGATCAGCTTATTCACACTCTAGAGACTATGAAAAAAGTGCCGGAATGGTTAAGTAAACCTCGGTTAATACTTTTAGATAATTCTACTAATGATGAAGCAAGGGAAAAGTATAAAGAAATAGCTTCTGCTCATAATTTTGAATATATTAGCTTAGGGGAAAATAAGGGTATTTGTGGTGGTAGACAATTTGCAGCAGAACATTTTCACGACTCTGACGCTGATTATTATTTCTTTTTCGAAGATGATATGACTTCCAATCCACCTGATATGGAAGGTAAATTTTGTAGAAATGGATTTAGAAAATTTATTCCAAATCTTTATGATACTGTTCATTATATAATGGAAAAAGAAGAATTTGATTATTTAAAACTTTCTTTTACTGAAGTATATTGGGATAATAATATACAGACTAGTTGGTATAATGTTCCTCAAGCTGTAAGAACCGAATTCTGGCCAGACTACGATAAATTACCTGTAACGGGTAAAGACCCTAACGCTCCTAGAACACAATTTGGGAAAATCGATAACATGAGAGGTCTTGCATATATTACAGGTGATGTAACATATACAAACTGGCCAATGATTATGTCAAAAAAAGGTAATGAAAAAGTATTTATTGAGACTAAATGGGCTCATCCTTACGAACAAACCTGGATGTCTTATGTATTCCAAAAACAGAAAAAAGGAGAGATAAATGCCGCCGTTCTTCTAGCTTCTCCTATCTGGCATGATCGTATAAAACACTACACACCTGAAGAAAGACGAGAAAACTAAACTATTTATTTTAATAAAAGTTATATAAAAATGCTGTTCTGATTTAAATGTTCTAGTTAGCATAATTTAACTTAAAATCATGTTAGATAAAGTATGCAAACTACCATCATTAACCGAATTAAAAGAATTACTTAGAGACAGAAATAACCTAGTGTGGTATATAAGATGTCCGGAAGTCGAAGGTTCTAAAGAATCAATGGATTTTTTAAAAAAGGAAATTGAAAAATTTAAAAAGGTAAAAAAAGAGAAATACGGGGGACTTTAGTTGGTCCCCCTTTATTTTCTTCTTATATTTAATTTAATAATCAATAATAAAGTTTATGTCAAAAGTATCATCTAAAGAACGTTATGCACAATTAATGGAATGGCTGACCACAATCAAAAAACCAGCCAAAGAAGTACAACAGCCAGTAGACAATATGTCACGTGCTGAATATTACAAAATGAAAGGATTAGAATGAAAACAATTTATAAGTTTTATGCCGATTGGTGCGGACCCTGTAGAATGTATGCCCCTACCTTTGATAAAGTAGCAAAGAAATACGATAATCAGGTAGAATACCATAATATTAACGTAGATGAACAGCCTGAAATTGCACAGAAATACAACGTAAGGAGTATTCCTTACACTGTTCTGGTGAAAGAAGATGGGTCTACCGTTAATAAAGTAGGTATATTAAGTGAAATAGAAGTTGAAGAATTATTTTTAAGCTAAAGATATGTTACGTAAACCAGATTCATTATCTCCTTCAGATACAGTTATTCAGGATCCAGCAATGGAACCGTTCTTTATTACAAAATCACAGGCCGGAGGCTATGTTGTTTATGAAAGAGTTACAAAAGGAGAAAAAAATACCGAATATATAAAGACTATTTGCTACCCGTCTACTTTTAATTATGCTTTAAAAGCCGTTGCAAGAGAAAGATTAAATTGTACTGATAAAAGTCAATACAATTCTCTTAAAGAGTATATTGGGAGATGGGAAGATATTATGAACGAAATGAAATCGTTAACTACAATAGATTTATAGCGTTTGCCTATACGCTTGATAATACCTGGCAAATTTAATTTTTATTTATCATGGCAAAAAATGTCGTAGTGTCCTTATCAGGAGGGATGGACTCCTCTACTCTTTTACTTCGTGCTTTATCTGAGTACGACAATGTTACAGCTCTATCTTTTCACTATGGTCAAAAGCATAGTGTTGAGTTAGAAAGAGCAAAATCACTTGTTGAATACCTAAAGACAAAAGGTCAAAATGTTACCTATGAGGTTATTGAGCTAAAAGGATTAGTTAATCTTCTTAATTCTGCTTTGGTTACAGGAGGTGATGATGTTCCGGAAGGTCATTATGAACAGGATAACATGAAGGCAACTGTTGTCCCTAACCGTAATAAAATCTTTAGTTCTATTACACAGGCTGTGGCTTTATCAGTAGCTAATGAAACGAAAGAACAAACAGATATTGCATTAGGAATTCATGCCGGAGACCATGCAATTTACCCGGATTGTCGTCAAGAATTTAGAGATGCAGACGATGCTGCCTTTAGAATCGGAAACTGGGATGCCGATCGAGTAGGATTTTTTACTCCTTATCTTGAAACTGATAAATTTGGAATTTTGCAGGATGGAGAAAAATTATGTGAAGAGTTAGGATTAGATTTTGATGAGGTGTACAAACGAACAAATACATCCTATAAACCTTACCCTTCTGGTAACTCAGATTATAAATCAGCTTCTTCAGTTGAACGTATTGAAGCCTTTATTAAACTAGGTAGAAAAGATCCAGTTCAATACGAAGATGAAACCGGTCCTGTAAGCTGGGAAGTAGCAAAAGCAGCAGTAGAAAAAGTTTTATCTGATTTTGTCGGGGAGTAAAGAGAATGTCCATATATTTATTACATATATAGTGAGTATATGGACAATTTTGATTTAAGAAAATTTCTGGCTGAACAGCGATTGTATAATCAACAAAAACAACAGTTAGACGAAAGTTGGAAGGCTCAATTAACTGGACTTCTTTTAGCTGCTGCACTTACAGGGGCAGCTTATAAAGGTATTTCATATTTTCAACGTAAACAAATGGATAGAGTAGAACAGGCTCTTGAGGATGGGAAATCCGTAACAGTAACATCTCGAAATGCAATCACGAGTGATACACCTTTAAGTACAGATAGTTATACTTTAAAATATGACCCTTCCCAATCAAATCCTATTTCTGTTGATGTGGGGTCAAATACGATTACTGTTAATACTTTAGATATGACTACTAGCAAGTTTAGACGTGCTGTAAGGGATGAAATTCAGAAAGTTAAGCCCGGCGGTGCTGTAAGAGATCAAAGAAAAATACCAGGTATACATATTCAAATTAAGGATTAAATAAGTAATGAAACATTTGTCAAACATACATAACACACTCACATCGACCTGCCAATGGCAGAGTATAGATTGTGGCATGCAGTCTCCGATTTATAATGAGAAGAAGGTAAAAAGCCGGGTTAGTATGAGTTGACAATAACCAACATTGCAACCAATATTAAGCCCGGATCAAAAAAAGATTCGGGTTTTTTATTGAAAAAAGTTGCCTACATGAATGATAGTCCTTATATTTAGGTGTAATTAAAAATAAGGGTTATGTTTGATACAGTTGAAAGATTTTTTACTTGTGGGTTAACAGGAAATGAATATGCAATCATTATTCGTAATGGTTTTAGAATTTGTGTAACAGCTGATGAGGGCTGGGATATTGAAGCCCAAAGTCAAGCTCGACACGATGCCTGGATGCATCGATCAGAGCGAGGTTACTAAAAAGAGTTCATTGACATATTGAATAAATTAAAAGCGGATATCGTATAACGGTTATTATCTCTGCCTTCCAAGCAGATGATGTGAGTTCGATTCTCACTATCCGCTCAAGTAAATTGCCTGATGGTGTAATGGTAGCACAACTGATTTTGGTTCAGTTAGTATAGGTTCGAATCCTATTCAGGTAACCACT
>Ga0099848_1000774_pt1 | contig 14952 bp, 20 predicted proteins | sample CB_VirMetaG_3_FD_78179 | JGI IMG/M metagenome (GOLD analysis project Ga0099848, IMG submission 78179) | Freshwater to marine saline gradient viral communities from Chesapeake Bay - CB_1508_1S Viral MetaG | ecosystem: Environmental > Aquatic > Marine > Coastal | place: USA: Chesapeake Bay...
CGTAAAAGGAACACGTATTGTGATCATGCCTATTCAAGGGCGTAAAGCAAAACAATTCACTAAAGATAAGATGGTAATCTAATGAGCGAAGAAAAGACAACACTAGCAGATTTTTTCAAAGCGATTGCCGAAGAGAAAAAGAAGAGCGGCACTGCTCCTATTGTTGAGCAAAAAATCGTTGAAGAAAAACAGAATGATATGGGCGACTATCTTTCTGCTCTGAAAGGTAGTAAATCTTTTATTCCTGAAATGCTACCAGAATCACCTGTCGTTCCTGTTCAGAAGCCAATCAAAGAGCAAGAAGATTATTTAAACACGATTGATCTTCGCAGTAACTATGTCACACAAGAAGACCTGAATCGTCATTACAAGACTTTTGTTGAGCGAGTGCAGAAGCAATTAAGTACGCTTGGCGGTGGTGGTGAAAAAGAGTTTCGTTATCTTGATGACGTAAATCGTGATACCATGACAGGCAACAACAATAACTGGTTGCTTGAATACGATGCGAACACTCAGACAGTTCAGTTCACAACTGATCCAGGACCGATCAACACACTCAAGTTTGATCGTAATCACATACATGAAGAATTTCCTGAAGTTGGTCAACTGTGCTGGAGTGCACAAGATCAGACCTTGAATCTGCAACATCCCAACGGTGTGACTCAGCAAATTGGTCAAGAGTCGTATGCATATGTTCGTAACAAAACTGGTTTAACAATTGCAAACGGAACTGCTGTTCGATTTGCAGGTGCAGAACAAAACGGTACTGCACGATTATTAGTCGCACCCTTCCAAGCCAACAACGTGTATCCTAGTCTTTACGGATTAGGCATTGCTACGGAAGATATCGCTGATAGTGCTGATGGTCGAATAACAGTATGGGGTAAAGTCCGTGATGTAAACACCTCTGCATTTAATGTCGGTGACATTTTGTATGTCGATCCTGCTGTTGCTGGTGGGCTAACAAACGTCAAGCCAACCGCACCGAATAACGTAGTTCCAATGGCGGCTGTTCTTCGTGTTGACTCGTCGCAAGGTGAAATCTTTGTTCGCCCTAACTATGAACAGCAAAAGAACTACGGCAACTTTATTAGTGACTCGGATCAAAATATGCTGTTGGCTAACACAGCCCAGGCTATCAGATTGTCAACAGATTTACGGGCGCAACAGATGCAGTATCTAGACAGTGATAGATCAAAAATTCAAGTATTTGAATCTGGTCTCTATGCAGTTACGGTAAATGCACAGATAACTTCAACTAACAGTTCATCTAAAAATGTTTACTTTTGGCTACGTAAAAACGACTCCGATTTGACTGGTACAACACGTATTGTCACTATTACGGGAAATGCTGTTTTCAGAACATTTGCTTCGACAAACACAGTTTCTCTGGGCGCAAACGACACAATAAAACATATGTGGGCAAGTACAGACGCAACGGTCACTTTACAGGCGGTACCTGCAACAGCATTCGCACCGTCATCGCCATCGGTTAAGATAGATGTTACTCAGGCGGCACTATAATGAACTTTCTAGAATTTATTACTGAGCAACAAAACACGCACATGACGCACATAGAGGATAAGGTTCTCTATGGTGGTGTCAATGGTACGCGACAAGCAATCTTTGCTTTGCGTGACATGCGTGACATGCTTGCTGGTAAGAAAGAGGGTAAAGTTTCTGTGAAGTGGGATGGAGCTCCTGCTATCTTTGCAGGCACTGATCCTCGTGATGGTAAGTTCTTTGTTGCAAAGAAAGGTATCTTCAACAAGAATCCCAAAGTCTACAAGACACCCGAAGAAGTCGATGCTGACACTTCAGGTGATCTAGCGGCTAAACTGAAAGATGCTTTACAGTATCTTCCTGCACTAGGCATCAAAGGTGTGATTCAAGGCGACTTTCTATTTGGGCAAGGGGATCTCACAAAGCGTAAGATTGATGGCGTATCTTATGTTACTTTCCATCCCAACACAATCGTCTATGCAGTGCCTGCGAATCAAGCGCAAGAAATTCAACGCGCAAAAATCGGCATTGTGTGGCACACTACATATACTGGTAGTACCTTTGAAACAATGAAAGCATCATATGGTGTTGATGTGAGTAAATTGAAAAAGACCGCAAATGTGTGGTCACAAGACGCAATGCTTCGTGATGTTCGAAGCGCAACTATGACTAAAGATGAAACGGAGACTGTGAATGAATATCTTTCGCAAATTGGCAAACTTTTTAACTCCATCAGTGGCACAACCCTCAGAGCCCTTGAAGGAAACCCCACCCTCGCCCAGCACATTGAGCAATACAACAACACCTACGTCCGAGCCGGCGCCGTCATTGGAAACTCCAAAACCCACGCCGAAAACCTCGTCCGCTGGATCAAAAACAAGTACAAAGCCGAAATCGACAAACGCAAAACCGCGAGCGGCAAAGCCACGCAACAAAAGAAGCTCGACGACCTCATCTCGTTCTTCAGCGAGGAAAACAAAGCAAACCTCGTAAAGATGTTTGAATTGCAAAAATTAATTGTACTTGCTAAATTAAAACTTATAAATAAACTTAACCGATTGAGTAATCTTGAAACTTTTGTTAAAACACGCAAGGGTTTCAAGGTTACTGGTCAAGAAGGTTATGTAGCAATTGACACACTTGGTGGTGATGCAGTGAAACTTGTTGATCGTATGGAATTTTCATACAACAACTTTTCACCCGATATACTCAAGGGATGGGACAAGCCAACTAGGAACTAATATGCTAAGCTTTAAAGATTTTTTAACTGTTGATTATACACCTGGCATGCCAGAAGAAATCTCTTATGCCGCAATGAAGCGTAAGAGAGGGCGCATCGGCGAAGAAACTGAACAGACCGATGAAGCTCTGAACTTTGCTCAGCGTCGCGCACGTGCGCGTATCATGAAGAAGAGCAAAGCCAAGATTGCAATGGGTAAACGCAGAGCAGAAAAACGGGCTGCGGATCCTTCTCGTATTGCAAAACGTGCCAGAAAACAAGCAATCAATCAAATGTTTTTGAAGCTTTCAAAAGGCGTACCTCGCTCAGAACTTCCTGTTTCTCGCCGCCAAGAAATCGAAAAGCGTCTTGAAAAGTTGAAGCCGCGCATTGAAAAAATTGCGCGTAGACTTCTTCCTCAAGTGCGTAAGATGGAAAGAGAACGTCGCATGGGTAAGCAAGAAGAGCAATGAGTTTTCCGTCTTTTAAACAATATCTCGTAGAAGAACAGCGAGAAGTATTCTTCACATTTGGTAGAATGAATCCGCCGACTGTTGGTCACGGAAAGCTGTTGAATGTCATGGCTACAAAAGCAGGTAAGACACCTTACAAAGCGTATCTTTCGCAATCTTCTGATCCCAAAAAGAATCCCCTTACTTACGAACAGAAAATCAAACATGTTCGTAAGATGTTCCCAAAACATGCAAGAAACATTATTCTCGATAAAAAACTTCGTAATGTTTTCGAAGTAGCATCCAGTCTGTACGACCAAGGCTTCAACAAAATTACAATGGTCGTCGGTGCTGATCGCATAACCGAGTTTAAAACTCTGCTAGAGAAGTATAATGGCGTTCAAGGGCGTCATGGTTTCTACAACTTCGAAAAGATTAATGTCGTCTCTGCGGGTGATCGTGATCCCGACGCGGAAGGCATCGAAGGTATGTCTGCTTCGAAGCAACGCGAGAATGCAAAGAATAACGATTTTACAACATTTTCTCAAGGCGTACCAAACACTATGTCGAACAAAGACGCAAAGCGTCTGTTCAACGATGTGCGGGCAGGTATGGGCTTGAAAGAGGTGACACAGTTCAAAAATCACATTGCATTACAGCCTGTGTCCGATATCCGCGAAAAATTCGTTGAAGGAGAATTGTTCAATGAAGGCGATGAAGTGGTTGTTAAATCAACTGGAAAAACCGGATATGTACATAGATTGGGTGCTAATTATGTTATTGTGTCTCTTGATGGAGGCGGCATCACGCGTGAATGGGTTGACAATGTAGAAGTCGTTAACGAAATGGGCTTTGGCGGAAGCAGTCTTATGAAAGACCTTGCACCCGGCTTGGATCGTTTCTTAGATAAAACTCTGAATCGCAAGAAGTACGAACTCGCTGTAAGAACTTTTCTTGATCTTCGCAAAAAGAATCCTGGTAACGCAAGACGAAATCTTGTCAAAGCGGCACAGATTACTGACGTTGACGTAAGAACATTAGACAGACTCTTTCATGATCTAGTCAAAAAAGGTAAAATGCCTAAGCATCTGATCAATTACTGGCCAACTTACAAAGAAGAAACTGATCGCTGGTATAAAGATCAGCCCGAATGGGGAACACCCGAAGCTACGAAGAAAGCGAAAAAGAATATCGCTGGTCAAGAAAAAGCTCACGTGGCTGAAAAGTCTCCCATGACTGAAGATGAGGTTGATATTGCAACTACTAGAATCAATCAAGATAAGAAAGCTGATCGTGAACAAGAAAGACGTGATCGCGAACGTAAAGAAATTCAGTATGATCGAATTCTTGACCGCGCTAGACTTGCTCGTGCTAGACGCAAAAATCGTCAAACAACTGGAAATGTATAAATAAGCTTATAACTTAACAGAAGGGTTTCTTCGGTGAAAACATTCAAAGAACTATCAGAAAAACTTAAGAAAGACAAAGACGACCCTTGCTGGAAAGGTTACGTCCAGTTAGGCACGAAAAAGAAAAATGGCAAAGAAGTGCCTAACTGTGTGCCTAAAGAGAACGTCGAAGAAAAAGCTGTATCAAAACAACAGCAAAAATTCATGGGCATGGTTCGTGCTGTGCAGAAAGGCGAGATGGATGCACCATCTCCTGAAGTAGCAAAAGCTGCCAAATCCATGAGCAAAAAAGACGTAAAAGACTTCGCAAAGACCAAACACAAAGGTCTGCCTGTCAAGAAAGAGTCTGTCAAAGAAGCTTTAACTTTAAGTGATATTCGCCGCAAGAAAGAGCGTGAAGAAAAACGTAAGAGAGATGACCGTGCGGGCGAAACTCAGCATCAAAGAATGATGCGTAAAGTCTATGGCAACATGATGGGCGGTCTTAAGAAAGAAGAAGTTGAGCTTGAAGAAGGGCGGGGCGAAGCGCTCAAAGCATTTGAGTCCCTTGTAAAGCGTGGCGGTATTGATCGTGCCACTTTCCAGAAAGCACACGATCTATACAAAGGTGCAAAGTTTGCTGAGTTGAAGAAGCTGATCGCAAATGCTGATACTGACGTTAGTGAAGCAATCGCGGATTTGATTCAACGGCACGATTCTAAAGCATTTAACAGCATGTATCCAAAAGCCAAGTCTGGTGACTATCTACGCAATATCACAAAAGAAAATTACATTGCAGAAGCAAAGAGCTTTGGTCTAGGCGACCGTGTTCGTGTCAAAGACGATGCAAAGAAAGTCGTAAATAGAAATCTTCTTGGCAAGTCTGGTGTCATCGTTCCTCACGGGCTCGGTGGTCGTTCAGTAATGGTTAAGTTTCCTAACGGGCAATCTGCAATGTTCACCAAGACTGACTTGGAGATGAACGAAGCGAGAAAGAGTGGTGCAAACTACGAAGTCTATCACAAAGACTTCTCTACCGCTGTGCAGTACGCAAAGAGAGAAGTAGAAAAGAAAGGCTACGAAATTGACGACGACGAATGGTTTCGAAAAGTCGCATCTGGTCCTCGTAAGCCTTCTGTAGGTAAAACTAACTCGTATAATATCGAACTGATGAAGAACGGTAAGCCTACAAAGCAAAGACTTCAGATGCAAGTCTATGGCATGGACAGTGGCAAGTACGAACTAAACATGTATGTGAGCTAAGATGAAATCGTTCAAGTCAATCAGAGAACAACGCGATAACGAAATGGAAAAGGTCGAAATGGCTGAACAACAGCTCCATTTCATTTGCTACGCCGTCGACGAAATTCTTGAGTATGTTCAAGAAGGCGGCGAAATCGAAGAATGGTATCAAAACAAACTGAGTAAAGTGCACAGCGATGTAGAAGGGCTTTACTCTTATGTGCAAGGCGAAAAGCATCGTATGGAAAATGACGATGATGAAGAAGATGACGATGACGATATGATGGGTGCGATGTATCGATGAAAAAATTTAGTGACTACAGAGCAGACGAAATCGATTGTACTTGCGAATCAATGTATGAAGAGTTGATTCCGGAAGCGGCTGAGTACCAGGGTAAAAAAGTTACTCTGAACAATCCGTTTCGTACACCTGATGGTCCTAAAAAGTTTTCTGTCTATGTCAAGAACGACAAAGGCAATGTTGTGAAAGTCAACTTCGGCGATCCTAATATGGAGATTAAGCGCGACGATCCCGGGCGACGTAAGAATTTTAGAGCTAGGCATAACTGTGACAACCCTGGCCCTAAATGGAAAGCAAGATATTGGTCTTGCTATCAATGGCGCGGGGGCGCAAAAGTAGATAACTAAGTCTACGTAAGATCGAATGGGAAAACTGAGGAACTAAGATGGCAACAACCAATGCTAAAATTGCGCAACTTGTTGAAAATCTAGACAATAAGCTAGATCAACATATTGTCGATACGGCTGATCACGAAACGCGAATGGCTTCCATGGAAAAACACATGGAAAGGCTCACTGAAGCAGTCATAATGATTGCGAAGGTTGAGCAAAAAATTAGTGTTTTAGAAGAGCGTCGAGAAGAGCAACACGAAAGAATAAATAGATTGTCGGCTAAAATTGATAATATCGATAATTCGGTAACTGGTCTAGTCGAAAAAGTAAATTTTGGTATGAAAATTAGTTGGTTAGTCGTAGCTGTCTTTATTACTGCGATTGCGGCTCAGTTTGGCTTTCAAGTAACATAACGGAGAGTATAATGAACTCTGAATATTTAAGAAAAATGCAAGGTCTTTGGCAAGATATTCTTCTTGGCGAAAAGAAAAAGCTTGATCCTGTAGACAAGAAAGAGCTTGAAAAGGACTATGATGATCGCACAGATAAAGATATCGACAACGATGGCGATACCGATAAGTCTGACGAGTATCTTCACAATCGTCGCAAGACCATCAAGAAGGCTATGGCAAAAGAGGATATTGACGAGTTTCTGAATTCTCTTAGCGAAGAGCAACTGGACGAGGTTTCTGCTAAACTTGCTCGCAAGGCCGCCGCTTCAAGTGCCGCTAAGAGTTTCGAATACGGCAGTTCTGCATACGGTCCTGGTACTGACAAAGAAATGGATCGTCTTGATAAGAAAGCAGACAAGGCAAGAGCCCACGTTCAGAAGCGTCAAGGCGACAAGGGCGTGAAGAAAGTCGATAAAATGACTGGCAAACTGATCTACGGTAGAAACGAAGCTGTGGATATTGACACCAAGTCTGTAGACAAAGCGCTGTCTCACGATTGTGCAAAGCATGTTGCTTCTGAGCAATGGGGCTTTGGCGAGTGTATTTCTGGTCAACACACTCTGGTTGAGCAGGAAGATGGCACTGCTATCGTGACTCACTACGATGTAATGTTTGAGCATGGCGTCGAGTTTGACGTGCCTGTCGAAGACCTTAGAATCCTTGTTTCTGAATCTCACAAGCACACAGCTAAGAAGATGAAAGAAGGTGACATGAAGAAAGACAAAGCAGGTCATACGACTGGCGGCTTCCGTATTTCTGACAAAGAAGCGCAAGCGGCTCGTGAACGCCTTGCTAAAAAGCGTCAAGAGCGTGGCATGAAAGAAGGTGCTACCTATGCTGATCGCACGAAAGGTGCTTCAAAAGCAGAGACCATGAAAGACAAGCTCAAGGGCAAAGCGGCACTAGACATGGCGAAAGACGCAAACATGGATAATCCTGAACTTGCGGCTGACGATGCTAAAGGTCACGAAGATGCAACGAAAGCTGGTCGCGCAGTCAAAGGGCAAGCACCTGCTCGCCCAGGTGAGAAGCGCATGGGCGACAAGAATATTGTCAATCCTGTTAAGGGTGCAGTAACATCTACTACTGGTAAGGAGGGCTAAATGGCTATCAAGACACCACATTGGGCTCCGAAAGGAACTCATCCCACTGCAAAAGGGTGGATGACACCTAGCGGTGAAATTGTAAAGAAGCAGAAGTTTACTGCTGAACAGATTGCTGAGTGGCATGGCGTCTCTGCTCCTGCTCCCGCACCTGTAGTGCAGACTCTTCATGAAGCACCGGTTGTTGAGACTGTCGTAGCGCCTGAAGTACATGCGTTTCACAGTGGCGAAGAACTTGAGGCGGCTGAAGTCGAGGAGCCTGAAGAGGACAAATAACTTTAACTTAAGTGAAGTGAAAAGATTTTATGTCATGATATATTAACCTAATAATTATAAAAAAGGAAAATATCATGACAGATGAGGAAAATAAAAAAGTATATCATCCTGCAGACACAAATGGTGACGGGAAGGTATCTGAAGAAGAACACCAGATGTATATGGAATTCAAGCGGAAAGAGCTTGAAGACGCAGACGCGATGCGTGATGCACAGCGTAGCATGACATGGTTTGCTCTCTTTGGTTTGTTGCTCTATCCCTTTGCTGTTGTACTAGCAGATTGGGTTGGGCTTGACAAAGCTTCTGAAATTCTAGGCGATATGGCGGCTACATACTTCGTATCAGTAGCGGCAATTGTAGCCGCATTCTTTGGTGGTCAAGCTTACTCTGCATCTAAAAAGTAAGTCTAAAACCTCTTTAAGAACCCGCTGAGCAATCAGCGGGTTTTTTTATAAATATAGAAAAATGCATTTGTTATAGAGGCACTGATGTTACTATTTGATGATCTTAAAGAAGATAATTTTCTTCTGTACGCCGCACGGAACTATTATAATCCTACGTGCATCGATGCAGAAGAATTCTATGAAGACATAAAAAGATTTAAGTATCTAAAAAGACTTGTTAAACGTTATGAAGACGGTGGCAAGCTTTCTGTCAATTTAATTATGAACCATCTAGTCGTTATCTTTAATGTTTTTGGTGTACAATCAGGTTTAAAAATGCTAGAATATAAGGTGATCACAGAACAAAATCTGTCGATTATTAAACCCTTTCTAGTCTATCTCAACGTTATTGAGAATGATAAATACACTGGTACACCAATGGACAATCACGTTGTTGAAAAACTGAGGAATATATAGTGTCATTAGCATCAAGAGCGGGCGATCTTTATTACTCATTTCGCTTTGTCAAACTTCTTACAACACCGTGGGAAGAAACAGACGCATACAAGTTAGGTGTGATCGACGAATTCGGTAAGAGAAACAAGACCGTTAAGTTGGACACAGATGAAAGAAAGTCCGCATATTCGACATTTGTGCGTTTAGTATTCAACATCAAACGCCTTCTAGAAAAAGTTCCTGGTGGTAAATCAACGCTTGCATCGTATGCGGCGGCACTATTTCTTTTAAAAGAAAAATACGAACTCTCTGACAAAACCATTGATAAGATTCTAAAGCAGTGCCAGATCGATCCTCTTGATTTGATGGCTGAATCGTCTCAATGGTACGTGCTGAACAACAAGCAATTATCCCCTGGGATTTACAGGTTGCGTGAAGAAAGAGTCACCAATCATGACGTTGATATTATGCCTCGCGATACAGTTCGCGTCCTGTCAGACTCGTATCCTGTTGGTGAAATACTCGGATTAGATATATATGAAGTAACACACATAAATACTAATCAGCCTTTGTACGTAACAGTCGGGGAACTCTACAAGTGAAATCGTTCAAGCAATTCTTCGAAGAGCCTACCATGACGACAGGTCCTGGTGTTGCTGGCACTTCCCCTAATGATCCAGCAGATTGGGTTTATCAAAAAAAGAAGCGTCGCCCTCTGACGCGTCGGTATATCGAAGTCAACGGTAAGTTTAAAAAGCAAGCGAAATGATTCGTCTCCTGCCCGTTCTGCTACTGTCAGGATGCGCAGTTGCGTGGTCTCCTGACATTATTAGAGACGAACAGCCGGATGAAACTTATCTATATACCTTAAGTATCACAGCTACTTATCCAAAGAAGCAATTCATGAATGCACAAGAGCGACAGGAGTATATACAACTCCCGCCTCACATGCAAGATAAAATGATGGAATACTATAAACAAAGAGAGAAAGATCGGGAACGCGCCTCTGAAGTGCTGGACTGTCTTTTGAAATTACCACCTAATTTGGAGTGTTAAAATATGTTTGCTTTTATTAAGATGCTTCCGCTTCTGTTAGTTTTGGGCGGTGGGGCATATGCATATCACACAGTAAAGATCAATGAGATGAACGCAGTTATTGCACAAAAAGAATCCTCAATTGTAATTCTCAAAACAAACGAAGAAAAGCTTATTGCGGCAGAAGAGCAAAATCGTCGAGCAATTGAGACGATGAAGCAAGACATGGAAAAACAGCGTGAGGCTTTCACCAATCTTTCTTCTCAGCATGCACAGCTAGCCAAAGAGCGTGACGAATACATGTCCGTGTTTCGTAAGCATGACTTGACTAAGCTTGCACGTCTAAAGCCAGGATTGATTGAGCCTCGTATTAATAATGGTACGGCTGAAGTTTTTCGTCAGGTAGAACAAGATAGTCGCGAAGTGGATCAGGCAGATGACGTAGTGGAGGTTAAGAATGAAAAAGGTTAGTATTTTATTGCTCGCAGTTTTTCTGACAGGCTGTTCAACGATTGGAATTCCCAAATTTGGTTTTGGTAAAAAGCCTGAACCCGAACCTTTACCGCCGAAAGTAATTACTGTTACTGAGACAGTGCCTTTGCGCATTTATCAGCCACCGTTGCCTCAAGAGATTTCTCTTGAAAACGTTAAATTCTTCGTAATCACAAAAGACAATCTAGAAGAACAGGTCGCTAAAGTCGAGAAGATTCTAGGTGGTGATTTTGTGGTCTTTGCGTTGACCCCCCAAAGTTATGAAAACATGGCATTCAATCTTCAGGAGATTCGTCGATACGTCCGCCAGCAAAAAGAAATTATTCTTTACTATCGCACGGCTACGACAAGTGACGAAGGCACAGACGCTGACGATTGGCTCAAGAAAAACGAAGAAGTGATAGAAGAACAGCAAAAATCTAATTGATTATACACTACATATAGTGTATCATACAATACTCATAAAACTGTAATATGACTATTTAATAGTCATGGTGTCTTTTACGCTTTAAAAAGAGAGAAACAAATGTCATTGACAATCGATTTGTCCCGAGACAATCTTCTAGAAGATTACGCTGTCGGGATGTTGAAAGACTTTTACCTGAACGAACACGAAACGTCCCCACAAGAAGCTTACGCTCGTGCCGCAAAAGCATGGTCAACTTACAAAGGCGAAGTGGACGTTCAACTTGCTAAAAGACTTTATGAATACGTTTCGAAAAAGTGGTTTATGTTCGCGTCTCCTGTTCTGTCAAACGCGCCTAACGGTCATGGTAAAGGTAAGGGGATGCCTATCTCGTGCTTTCTTACTTATGTTCCCGATACCCTTGAAGGGCTAATCGATCACAGTTCTGAGTTGCGTTGGCTTTCAGTGCTTGGTGGCGGCGTAGGCGGTCACTGGAGCGATGTTCGTACGGTATCTGACATTGCACCCGGACCAATTCCGATTCTGCACACTGTAGACGCAGACATGATCGCTTATCGGCAGGGTAAGACTCGCAAGGGTTCTTATGCCGCATACATGGACGTTTCGCATCCAGATATCATAGAGTTTCTGAACATTCGTATTCCGACAGGTGACGTTCAACGCAAAGCCTTGAATCTGCACAACGCCATCAACATCACTGATGAGTTTATGGAAGCGGTGGTCAACAACACGACCTTTGACCTGCGCGATCCCAAAGACAATGCAGTCAAAGAAACTGTGAACGCTCGCAAGTTGTGGGAGCGTATTCTAGAGATTCGTTTCCGTACAGGTGAACCCTATCTGAACTTTATTGATACGGCAAATCGTGCGTTACCCGAAGCGTTAAAAGAGAAAGGCTTGAAGATTCATGGATCGAATCTTTGCAATGAAATTCATTTACCGACTTCGGCCGAGAGGACTGCTGTGTGCTGTTTGTCGTCATTAAATCTTGAGTACTATGATGAATGGAAGGACACTACTATTGTTAGGGATCTTGTGCGGATGCTCGATAACGTACTTGACTACTTTATTGACAACGCACCTGACACAATCGCACGTGCGAAATACAGTGCTCAGCGTGAGCGATCAATCGGGTTGGGAGCAATGGGTTTTCACTCATTACTACAAAAACACGGAGTCGCATGGGAGTCAGATAAGGCCCGTGAAATCAATGACGTTGTTTTTGGACACGTCAAATCTGAAGCAGTTGCAGAAACAGAATTGCTCGCAGAGCAAAGAGGTGAATATCTTGATGGGATTGGAACTGGAAAACGAAATGCGCATCTCCTGGCAATTGCGCCCAATGCTTCCAGCGGAGTTATACTGTCAACGAGCCCATCAATCGAACCCTCAAAAGCAAATGCCTATACTCACCGAACGCGAGCAGGTAGCTTCCTTGTAAAGAACAAGTATCTTGAGAAGGTGTTAGAAGACAAGGGTGAGAACAACGAATCTATTTGGACTTCGATCATTACCAACAAGGGTTCTGTTCAGCACTTGCCGTTTCTGACTGAAGGCGAGAAAGCAGTATTCAAGACGGCACAAGAACTTGATCAAACATGGGTTGTTCAACATGCCGCTGATCGTCAGAAATATATCTGTCAAGGTCAGTCTGTAAATCTGTTCTTTCCAGCTGGTGCACAAAAGTCTTATGTAAACAAGGTGCATATCAAAGCATGGAAAGAAGGGCTCAAGGGCTTGTACTATCTACGCACCGAAGCTAAGTCTCGCGCAGAGAATGTATCTGAGAAAGTTGAGCGTGTAGCATTGCAAGACGACAATCGTAGTATTGTGTATAGCAAGAAGAACTGCCCGTTCTGCGCCATGGCAATGGAAGAACTGAAACTGCGTGGCATTCTTTTTGATAAGATTGACCTAGAAGAGATTGGTAAAACTGCGGCAGAAGTTACAGGTCGTAAAGTTAATACTGTTCCTCAAATTTATATTGAAGGGCAGTATATTGGTGGTTACGAGGACCTCATGGCATTTTTAAATAATGCATCGGTCCAAGAATCTGATGAATGTAGAGCTTGTGAGGGCTAAATTATGAAATACTATCGTGTTGAACCAAAAATGAAAAAGTCTGTTGTTGAGACACAATACTATGAACGCGAAGATGGGCTTCGTTTGTCGGTTGAAATCGGTTGGCGTTGGGGAGAGTTTCTTCTTCAGGCGCCTGAAACCGACGAAGAACTTCAAGAGTGGCTTGATTATCGAGGCATTTCAAGAGAAGAGTATGACGAAGATCGCGACTCGTATCCTTTATTGCCTGATCCTGAAGAAGACGATACGCTTGAACTAGAAGACTGGGAGCATGAGATGCTTTCGACTTGGGATGGCTGTTGGGAAGAATACGATGTATACTTAGGCTACAAGTCAGAAGTTGAACTCACCGAAGAAATGAAAGACGAAATTATTGAAGTCTTAAGTGAAGAAGGCTCAGGTGCTTTGTGGGACGAATGGGAAGAAGGGCATCCACTTCATGGTTGGGACAGCACCGATTGCACAACAGTCATATATAATGGATTTACGCTTGTAGAGTCCGACGAACACGGTAATCCATTAGAGGGAGAATAAATTGTCACTACTAGATTTTAGTACAGCATACAAGCCTTTCAAGTATCCTTGGGCTGTAGAACTTTCAAAAAAGCACGAAGAGGTTCATTGGATCGAAGACGAAGCAGAATTGTCTGAAGACGTTCAAGACTGGAAGACCAAGCTGACTGTAGATGAGAAAGAATTCATCACTCATATTCTACGCTTGTTCACTCAGTCTGATGTTCAGGTAGGTGAGAACTACCATGAGCTTCTGATTCCTAAATTCAAGAATAACGAAGTACGTAACATGCTATCGTCGTTTGCATCGCGTGAGGCGGTGCACCAGCGGGCATACGCGCTTTTGAACGACACCCTCGGTCTTCCTGACGAGGAATATCATAAGTTTCTTGAATACAAAGAAATGGCTGATAAAGTCGACTTCATGAAAGAAGGTGACATTTCTACGCACACTGGTTTAGCGCTAGCGCTTGCTCAGTCTGTATTCAATGAAGGCATGAGCTTGTTTGCTTCGTTTGTAATGCTACTCAACTTCCAGCGTTTTGGTAAGATGAAGGGCATGGGTACAATCGTAGAATGGTCGATTCGCGACGAAACTCTACACGTTCAAGGCAATGCAAAACTGTTCCGTACGTTCTGCGACGAACATCCTCGTATTGTCAACGATGAGCTAAAATCTAAAATTTATGAGATGGCTAAAAATGCAGTCGAACTTGAAGACAAATTTATCAATGCCGCATTCCGTGGCAACGATGTGCAAGGGCTTACAAAGGACGAAGTACGTAAGTATATTCGCCATATTGCTGATCGGCGTCTGCTTCAGCTTGGGCTCAAAACTAAGTTCAGACAAAAAGACAATCCTCTACCATGGCTTGATTGGGTACTTAACGGTGCAAGCCACGACAACTTCTTTGAAAAGCGAGTCACTGAATACTCCGTAGTGGGCATGGAAGGCGATTGGGGCTGGGAAGAAGAAACACAAGCTAAAGTCTGTGGCTTGGATGGAATGGGATGTGCCGCTTGATGGAAGAAGAATACGAATACGATCTTGAATGTTATTTCTGTGACTCAAGGCTCACACTGATTGTTTATCAAAACGAAGAAAAGCCCACGCATTGCCCGATGTGTGGCACTCTAAATGAGGAAGAGTGGAAAGATTAATGAAACCAGTTATCTCTTTATTTGAAGGTGGTCATGACAGTAACATTACTGTTTACGATCCTGAAAAAGATAAGTTTTATATTTACGAATTAGAACGAATCACTAACGACAAGGGCTTTCGCCTCAAAAGCCCAG
>Ga0099848_1000775_pt1 | contig 14951 bp, 26 predicted proteins | sample CB_VirMetaG_3_FD_78179 | JGI IMG/M metagenome (GOLD analysis project Ga0099848, IMG submission 78179) | Freshwater to marine saline gradient viral communities from Chesapeake Bay - CB_1508_1S Viral MetaG | ecosystem: Environmental > Aquatic > Marine > Coastal | place: USA: Chesapeake Bay...
GATGGTAAACGCAATTCATACGTCGGTGTTACAATTTTTGGTAAAGGCATAGTAAATACTATAACATAATCTCAATTTATTTAGGTTAGTTAACGATCTCTCCCCAATTCGATGCCTCAGATACACTGCCCGCTGCAGTTTGAGATGAAGGAACTGCAAGTTCATATTCAAATGTTACCTGAACTCTAACTAATTGAGATGATCCACTAGACAAAGGAATGGAAGAGATTGTTGTAGGAAAACAATTTCTCAATCTAACAGAATAGGTATAAAATGGTTTGCCAAACCCAGGTAAAAGAGGACCATTATAATCTGGAATAATTTCTTTATTAGAATAATAATTGCGTTGAGAATCAATATTAGTAAGTCTAGTTCTTGTATTTTTTCTACTGCTTCTGTGTCTCTCTAGTTTAGCGACAATAATATCTGCTACGTAATCATCACGATATCTAGTTCTTCCAAGATCTGTTTTAGTATTAAAATTTAAATTAGTATTAGATACGTTTCCACCTGACAATGAAACACTACCATAAATGTAATTTCCCCAAGCATCAAAAAGCCTTCTCACTTCTGCGTCTGCATCTAAAATAAATGATATTGTAATTTCATTATTTACAATACCATAAGCATATTTTAGCGTTGGGCTATTGTTTAATCTATAATCTCCTGTGGAAATTGAATACCCAGGAATCGAACATTCATCTGCATATAACCTAAGTAGTCCATCCATAAATGAAGAATCAGTTGCATTAGAATTGCCAGTAATTCCAAGATTAAATATATTTTTTAATAATTGAGAATTTTTAGATTCATTACTCAACTGAAACTGAACATCATAAAAATTACTTAGTGAAAAGCCATGCTTTTGCACATAACTTTTAAATTCGCTAAAGTTGGTAGGAGTAGTATTGATACTCATTTACGGCTGTCTCCCCAGACAAAGGATTTACTAACTTGTTTATATGAACCTGCTTGTCTACTCACAAAACTTTCCAACGGTAGAAAAATAGATTTCATCCAGTCTTCACTATTTATTTTAAATAGTGGTGTATCAAGACCTTCATAAACATAATTATGAAAGCACTGTTTAGGAATTGTTGGTCGTCCATCTATAATACTCTGCAAAACTTTATAGCGTGTTGGATAATTTAAATAGTGAAGATTTGCACCAAAGAATTTCCTTCCTCCTTGTAGCATATACACTAAAGGAAACTCATCATAGTATGGAAGTTTTTTTGCCCAAGTTGCATTATATTCAAACAAATATAAATTGCCTCCAGATGGGATAAGTGTTTCATCAAGAGTGACTAACGTTTTGTAAATATCATTCTTCCTAGCAACTTCAGCAACCGTATCTTTGTACCAACTATATGATAGAGTATGAAATCCTTTTCTTTTTTTATTTGCGATTTCATCTACCTGCTCAAATATATTAAGCTGTGAAGTATTTTTTGTTCTGGCTGATACTTCTCTTCTCATACCTTTAACTCCGATTCTGTGAGGATTTTAAATTTCCACATTCTATCATCACAGAATTCTTTGGCAGCTTTCCACTTAGCTTGGTTCTTAACGTATTCAGTTACTTCATAGATATAACTTTTAGTTTGTCGTTGAGGTTTTTTTGGTGGGACTGTTTGTTTACTAGGTTTTATTTCAATCAAATACTTAGTGATAGTACCATCAGCTTCTTGAATTTTGGCATAGAAATCAACAAAGTATCTATGAATTCTATTGTCCAATGGCGACCTATATGGGATAACACATTCTTCAGATGCCCATTCTAATACATTAGATCTAGTATCACAATACTTCATGAACTTCAATTCCCATGAAGATCTATAAATTATATTTCTAGGGTCCCCTCTATACTTTTGAATATTCTTTGGGGTAAATTTTCCCTTTAGAGTATTCATAAATACTTATTATAAAAGGCATATCATAAAATATTTATGGCCCTTACAACAGTAAATAAAGGATATACCCAACAATCTTTTGATAAGGATTTATATTGGCCTGATAAAAGAGAAATGTTAGATATGCTCCAAATTGATATTATGGAGTATGTTCCGATTGCTAATACTAATTTAGGGACGCAAGCAAATCCTTTTGTTACTGATGTTCAAAGTGCAGATGTATATGAAGTAATTAATAATAAACGAGCAACAACTCCGAGTAGACGTAAAACCATGGCAACTGTGCTATTGCCAGTTCCAAATGATATTAACTATAACGATCAACTATCTTGGTCTTCTGAAAATATAGGGATGTTAGGTAAAATGTTACCTGGCCTAGCAGGAGCAGCAGTAAACGATCCAGGTCAAATCGGTAATATGATTAGTACAATGGCGGGTGCTGGAACTGCAGAATTTATTTTAAACGCAATCAAAAATATTCCAGGAGCACCACCAGCGGAAGCATTGACCAGTGGCATTGGAGGGAAAATATTAAATCCGTATGTCGAACAGATTTTCAAAGGAATTGCGATGAGAGAGTTTAATTTTTCTTGGAAATTAGTTCCTAGAAATGCATCTGAACAGGTCAGAATTCATAACATTATCAAAACTCTTAGATACTATTCACTGCCTAATTATAGTGGTAGTGGACCAATTCAAAATCAAGGAGCACAACCTCCTGCAATATACAATGTAATATCCAAATTAGAAGACAGATGGTTAACTGTTCCAAACATCTTTGATTTAAAATGGAAACAGGCTGGAACTCAAACATCAATTCAATCACTTCCACAAATCAAACCTTGTGTGCTAAAAAATATTCAAGTTAATTATACTCCAGATAATGTTTGGGCAACCCATATTAATACTGCAGGAGCTGGATTGAGTGGTCCTGCCCCAGTTGCATATGAAGTCACAATGGCATTTGCAGAAACTGAAATTATTACCGCAAACGATGTCGTTAAAGGAAAGTAATGGAGTCGAATAATGTTTTTTAATTCTCAGCCAGACTTTTATTATCCATATAAAGGTGGAATAAAATTATCTAAAAATTTATTTCGTAGAGTTAGATTTAGAGACAATCTAAATGCATTATATCTTGCATCCACAAGATATACCATTCAACAAGGTGAAACTCCAGAACAAGTATCAAATAAACAATATGGATCTCCTGATTGGTATTGGACAATATTAATCCTTAATAATATTATTGACATCAATAATGACTGGCCTGTATCAGATTACGAATTAGATCTAGCAATAGAAAAGAAATATGGAGATACTCAAGATAATATTAAATTTTGGGAAACAAAAGAAATATACGAAGGTTCCAATATCGTTTTAAATGGTGGTGTAATTATTGAATACAATGAAGGAAGAGCAGACCAGCAAGCAGCTGGTTATTATCCATCATATACATTCACTAAAACAAATGGATCATTACTATCTGGATCTCAAGTAATGACCCCAATTACTAATAGAGAATTTGAATACAGAGAGAACGAAAACAAAAAAGAAATATTTTTAATTCAGCCACAATTTTTAACCACCATGGAAGAAGAGATTGCTACTCTATTTGCATATGATACAGAGTACAAAATTGATTCCAACGGAATTAGATTCTCAGAAACCGAGCTATAAAAAAAGGAGGCTTTATGCCTCCTTTAATATTATCAGTCTTCTTCAGCTAGTCGTGCAAAGTAGCTGAGAGTGTCATCTTCATCTTCAGTGCTACTAGAACGAGAAGAGAAGGAAGGAGTGGAAGTAGAAGCAAAAGTAGCGACGTTTTCATTTACAGACTCCTCATCTTCATAAGTTTCACGATCAATACGTACAACTGGCTTTGAGTTTAGAACATCATTCAAACGCTTGGCTAGTTCTTCGTAAGTTTTGAAGTTATCATCTGCAGAGAACTGAGCTAGGCTATAAGCCTTTGAATAGATTTGCTCTAGCTTATCATCATCAAAATCACCTAGAATTCCAGGGGTTGCAAATTCAGACTTGTCATAGTTCCAATAACCATCAACTTTACGAAGCTTCAGTTTAAAATCAGCACCAGTCCAGAAATCAAAAGGATTGATTGGTTTCTCATCAATAAATGCTGGCTGCATAGCTTCAGTGATCTTATCAAAAATCTTCTTGCCAAACTTATAAAGGAACACCTTGCCTTCGTTTTCTGGGTGAGCAGGATCTTTGATTACATAGATGTTGGTGTAGTAGGTTAGCTTACGCTTCTGTTTGCGGGCAATTTCTTTGTCGTGCTCGCTACCGCTGTTCCAGAGTTGACGGTTTAGATCACCTACAGGATCTTTCTTGTTGAGTGTGGTTAAAGAGTTTTCAATATACCAGCCACCAGGACCTTGGAAAGCATGGCTCCAGACTTTGGCCCAAGGTACATCTTCGCCCTCAGGAGCTGGTAGAAAACGAATTACAGCATACCCGTTACCTGACTTATCCATCTCAGGCTTCCAGAACCTTTCGTCTGCACCTCCTTCTGTGATAGACATCTTTTCGATTTCTTGGGTTAGCTTGTCAAATGAGTTAGTTGAGTTACGCTTTAGTGTTGCAAAAGACATGTGGATTCTCCGTATTTGTTGGATTAAATGGATTTGGCTTGTGGACCCCAACCCATGAGAATATCATAGCAGGATCAGAGAGATTTGTCAAGTGCCTCCTTGGCTCGGATGATGTCTTCCTTCATGTGGGTGAAGATTTGTGACACATCAACTTCTGGAGGCACCCCAAGGAATGTAGCAGATGCTCGTAACATACTAACAAATTCTTCAGCTTCCTCATCGCTAGAATACTTTGCTCTGAAATAGAGAAGCTCTTGAAGTTCTACAAGTCTGTTCAATTTATCTAAACAATCTCTACGAGTTTCTTCAGATTTTTCATGTGGACTATACATAATTGCAGCAATTTCATGATACAATTGTGTCATTTCCGTTAATTCATCACGAATTAGATCTTGTTCAAAAAACGACATCAGCTAGAAACCTTCGACAAAACTATCTGCTTATATTTAGGTTTGTCCAAAGAAAGAAAAGGTTCGTATTTCAACACCTTCTTTTTAATGTCTGGCCAAACTATTGGATCATTAATTGATTTATCAAAGTCCTTGATAAAGTTTAACAGTTGGTTAAGAATAACCAGCGTTTCTAAACTTATACGACTTGATAGATACTGCTTTATAATTGGAGGATGAGTATTTATGACTTTAAATAAATCTTCAAATGAATTATCAGTTAATAATACATCTAAATCATTTGAGAACACAAAACTCATACTTTGAATTTTCTTTATCCAATTATTATAGACTGAAGAATTTTCTATTTTAGAAATATCTCCAATCCAAGTATCTCCATTTTGAACAAAGTGCGCTACAAAATACTGAATTAATTCATCTTGATTGAATTTTGTAGCTAACTTTTTAAAAAAATATTTGTCTCTTCGTTTTTCAAAAGATTGAAGAGTAGTTCTTGTTTTTCCGTTAAAGGTAAAATAGTTATAGCTATCTGAAGTAAAGTGTAATTTTATTGCAAGGTAAAGTTTATAAACTTCAAACCCATTCATAGAGGAAGTCTTGCACGAGAAGTTTTTTTCATAAAGTTCATACGCTGAGCATCAACTTTAAGTTTTTCTTTAAGTGGCTTAGAGATTAGTTTAGATACACTTTCTAATTCAATACTATGTTGTTCACAATATACTAATATTGCGTCAATATAACTAAGTCCACCATGATTTGTCTTAACAATTTCTTCCACTTCCATGGAAAATTTAGATGCTGTCATAAATTTATTCTCAATAATTTCATCAAATGATTCAGTGGCTTGAGGGGTATGTTTATAAAACGAGTCGTTTCGTATTGGACCCTTTCCGTTTTTTTTGAGTTGTTTATCTGAATTCATTATTGAAGTGACATAGAATTTTGGGTGTTCCATTCTTTAATGTATTCCATCAAAACATTCATATATTTCATAATATCGTACTCCTGGAAGACTTGAATTTCTCCATCTTCGCAGGCGATTAAAGTCACAAGTTTTTTTACTTTAATGCCAGTACGTTCATAATACATCATTGCATATGCACATTCCTGAGCAATGTAATTTTCAATCCACTCTCTCTTCTTGGGTTCAGTGGAACTTTTAAAGTCTATAATTGCTAGTTCATTTTCGTATTCTGCAATGCAGTCAACTCGTCCAGCAAGTTTTAGTCTATCGCTATATAAAGCACCTTCTAAAACATGAATATTATTAATCTTGTTTAGGAAGGGCTTTAAATGTTTAAACATGAACAATGGAAGTACTTTATCCTTGTACTTCTCTTCATTGAATATATTATTTAGGTAATCTTCATTCATAGAGTGAAGATATGTACCACGAGAAGCAGCTCTAGAAGAAATTCTATTTGCTTCCTTTTCCCCTACTCGTTTTCTCCATTCTAGAATAGATTTTTTTGAAGTTGCACCAATAACAGTAGTAACGGAAGGATATTTGTTACCATCTGGAGTAACATATAACCTTCCGCTATCTGAGGTTATAGCTTCTAAATCAATCAGCGGAGCATGATCTAAATGTACAAACACGTCAGAATCCCAAATTCAATTTACTAATTAGATAGCTTCTGATTAGACCAGAACGTACAATGTCTTCGATTCCAAATTCTACCATAGAAAACTCTTCCATGGTTTGTAGAATGCTCATGAAGTTCAAAATACCATTCCGTTCATTAGTCTTTATAAGGTCAGTTTGCTGAACATCACCACAGAAAATAATCTTAGAATTTTGGCCAACACGAGTAATGATAGAATCTAGTTCATGGAAATTTAAGTTCTGACTTTCATCCACAATGATAATTGCATCATCTAGTGTTGTGCCACGAATGAATGAAGTAGACCAGAAACTAATAGTTCCTTGATTTTTTAGATTGCCATATAGCATTTCAAATGATGCATCATCAGGCATTTCAAACATGTACTTTACCATATTCTTATATGGAATCTGGTAAAGACTTGATTTATCTTCATGGTCCCCTGGAAGGAAACCAATTTCTCTTGTGGAAACTAGAGAACGAACCATATAGATTTTTTCATATGGAGTCCTCTCATTAAAAACATCCTGAAGAGCTAGATATAAGCTAACGAATGTTTTACCTGTTCCCGCTGCTCCATATAGGAAAAGATTCTTTCCGCTGGAGTATTCATCAAATACTTTTTCCTGAGCTGGCGTCAAAGGTTGAATATCCTTCATGTGCTCAGAATCAATGGGCTTTTTACGTCTCATTTTCTTAGCAGGTACGTCTGCGAATGTTGTGTCGGTTTTCTTTCTGCGGGAACTTGTCATACTTCAAAAGTGGAGTTTGGATATGATTTTTTGATGCGACCTAACACATCTTTGAATGAGCCAGGGACTTTAGAATTTTTCCAGTCCCCAACCTCACTAATAGAATACATTCCTGTCGGAACTTGGGTGATGTGTGGGTTTTCTTTTAGGTATGGCTCTCGTTCAGCCATATACATCCACTTCTCAAATTCTTCACCAGTGGTATTATCTTTAAATCTATAAGTTGGCAAATTTATTCCTCCTGGTAATTACCACTCTAGTGCAGTTGCAACATCTGGAAAACAAGTCTTGAACACATCTTTGCATTCATTTGCAATATCCATGTGTTCCTTTTGAGTTCCATTTGAAGATCGAAGATTAATATAATGAATCCATGAACGGCAGGATCCTTTCATGTAAATCCGAGTTGGTGTTGCTAGTGGAAGTACAAATCTTGCACATTCTTTTGCCACACCTTGCTTGAGTAACGAATCATATAATTGTTGACCCTGCTCAAAGTATTCTGCAATTTCACCTTGCATACGAAGCTTCACATAATCACTAATGTCATCAATTGAGTTTTGACGATTTTTAGTATCTTGACGACGAAGATCTGGAATTGAAGGTTTATCGAGCAGAAGTTTTGTGTCAGCATACCGTTGTGAAAATTCCTGAAATGTAAATGAACGGTGACGTAAAATTTGCGCCGCTATTCCTCTAGTAGTGTTAATCTCTAGAGTCATATCAGCCTGTTCAAAAATACTCCAATGATTTTCACGAATGCAATAACGAAGAAGACCAGATGCGGTGTCAAAATTTTCTTGGTTTGATGGGTTACTTACACGAGCAGTATAGGTAATTACTTCTTGTGCAGTTTTACCTTCTAGTTTACCAGCTCCTTGGCTTAACGAAATCAAAAAAACATTGCTCATAATTATTTTTTCTTTTTAGGTTGTTTTGGTTCAACACCCCATAGCTTGGGGTTGACTTTACCATCAGTCCAGCGAATGTCCTTCAGACCTTCTCTATACTTGTCCCAGTATATGTCGAAGATCTGGGCTCGCTTGTTACATACTACTATATCATATTTGGTGTCGTTGTCAAGTACATACGTAACCAGATATGAATTTAGTGGGAGGGACTTATCCTTTGCTAAATCCCTGTTGCAGTCTTGATGTACAATTTTACACATGTCACGACCTATTTCCCCACTTAATCTCTGGATAGGCTTCTTCGATACATGCTCTGGTAATCTTATATTTCTTACCTAAAGTTTTATCCTTTACCATACAGAGAACTTTAGCTTCGTCTTGATGAAGACTTTCTAGTAATTGAATGAACATGGTCTCTCGCTTATTGTTTGCAAGACCATCATTTCCACCCTTTACGAAATTATACAGAATACGATATTCATGAATCAATCGTGTGTGTTCTGTATCTATTGGAGCTTCATTTGGTGTATAGGGAACTTCGCCATCTGGTAGAAGAGTAACTACACTTTCATCAAAGTTCCAAATTAGAATTGATTGAAGTGCTGGAGTTTTATACTTGTGTAGCAGATCAATCTTTTCCTTTTTCGTTTTTGCATTCGATACTTTTTGTAGGACTTCTGATAGAAGAAGTCTTTCTACTGGTAGTTCAGCCATGAGTTAAAAATCCTCCAATTCATTTAATAATGATGCTAACCTGTTTTCAATGAAGTAGTTCATTGAAATTTTATTTGGTGTACTACTATTTAACAAGTTGTACTCCGCAATAATTTTATCCTCGATTTCAGATGGGATACAAGCTAGGTCTATAAGTTTTTGATTGCGATGATAGTTAATTAACTGTTGCTCATTGCAATAAGTTTCTGGCTCCGCATTGATCCATTTTGCAATGTTCTTTTTGCTGATAGGTCGTTGCCTTTTGCCCGAAACAAAGGTATCAGATTCGGATAAAAAATTTGGAATACCATCTGATCTATCACCTTTAATCACATGTTCTCTGATGTATAACTTAGGATCTATTCCATCATTTACATACTTCTTTTGAACAGGATTGTATTGAGTTACACAGGGATACTTTGATAATTGAATAAAGTCTTTGTCCCCCGATAAAATTAAAACCTTTTCGATTTTTAGATTTTCTTTTTGCCTTTTGATGTTTTGCACAGTAACGTGCTTAGATAGAGTTGCGATGATGTCATCTGCTTCGGCTCCATAAATTTCCATTACAATGTATGGAAAATTTTCTCGGATTTCGTCTCTAATTTTATTGAGAATTTCAAAGATTTGATGCCAATCAAATGAAGACTTTTCTCTATCCTTTTTTCGATTTTGTTTATAGTATGGAAAAACTTCTTTCCTCCAATAGTGTTTGCTATCGTAACAAAGAACTAAATTTCCATACTCTGCATGAAATTTTTTCTTGTATGATTTGAGAGATGTGAGTACCATGTGACGGACCATATTTTCATCTAGTCCGTCACTCAGTCTAGTTTGCATCATCAAATTACTTATCATGCACTGATTCATATCGACCAGTATCATAAATTAATCCTCTTCGTAATCTTCTTCGTCCTCTTCCTCAAAACGTACAGCAATTAATTCTTCGGTAATATAGTTTCCATTTTCATCATACATTTCTGGATGGCCAGAGGATGCATGATTAGAAATTGGATTAAAATATTCATTTGCGAACCATCCAAAAACCATACCAACTAAAAATGATAATCCTATTAAAACGAATCCTACTGCAAAGACAGTAAGCAAAAGTAATAGATTTCCCATGGTTCTTTCCTTTAGAGTTTTTAGTCTTGTTTGTCTTCTACGAAGATCTTGACTTCCACTCTATAGTTTCTTTTGAAGAAGGAAACTAATTTGTCGAAGTGGAAGTCAGGCTTTTGCAAGTCTTTTTTCCTCCCACTTATCATTGCTCTTACATTTTTATTTAGTAACTTTTCATTCATGCAATAACTTTGATGAGAATGTGCTTGGAAGTCATCCTCCCAGTTGGAGTCTTTGGTTTAGTAGTTAAGTGATTACCAATAGTTTCTACATTAAATTTAGTGGATGAGATTACTTCAGATAAAAACTCTTCTGGTTTCCTGAGAGTTCTGACCCAAGATTTATCTGGATCAAATCCATCGACCATAGTGCGTCGAACTGATAAAGATCGTCCAGTGTAATAGCAAAGTTCTCGTTTCTCAACATTATACAAAAACACATGCTTGGAGCCAATGATTTCAGTTGGGGAGTGTGGCTTATAGATGTCATCCCCGAACACAAGTTCTTTGTCGTACAATGTGACGAGTCGAACTAGTTTTTCTGGAGTAACTCGACGCTTCCTGCGAGTAATTTTTTTAGAATCTTTATATGCATAAAGATCGTCTACAATCTGATTGAGTAGTTCTTTGAAATCACGAAGTTCTGGACGACGAAAATTTCCATAGCCTTCCTTCACAACTTCATCTTCACCATCTAATGCAATAGATAGTTCCTCAATTTGATCAGTAATAAATTGAATTTTATTTTCCACAAAATCATTAATTGTCTTACGGTCAACGTCTTGAGATTTTAGGAATTGAACAAAGCTAGCTTTTGGCTTTTTGCGAGTCACAACAAAGTTGTCAATAACAGTGTCGATAAATGCTGCAATTTCACTCATAGTAAGTTGTTTTCCTTTAGGTATGAAATAGTTTCAGTAGCTCCACCAATCAACTTATCACCAATAACAACTCGTGGAAATGTAGAACCTTCTCCAAATTCTTGAATAAAGTTCTCTCTGCTAAAATCAGTATCAAGTTTGTATTCGACAAATTCAACCTCAAGTAGTTCAAAAACTTTTTTAACTTTTTCGCAATAGGGGCAATTGTCTTTACTGTAAATCGTAACTTGCATAGGGCTGTTGGTTCACCTCCTTAGTATACCAGAAAAAAGGAGGGCTGTCAAGCCCTCCAGAGAATCAAAATTTCTTGAACATCTATTTAAATTTGATATAACGCAATTGCAAATCTACCCATGCATGATTCACTTTTATGGTAATCCAATCTAATACGTTGGGATCACTAACACAAACATAAGTAAACACTGTTGCGAATAGCAGGAAGTATATTTGCATCATACTAATGGATCATCTGTAGTGACATTTTCTGGTTGATTGAAATAACCAGTTTCCATAGCTTCATCTAAGCATTGCCTGATAAGTTCTTCTACGGTAATTCCTCGTTCTTCTGCCACAGCATGTGCAATAGCAGCAGTTTCGTCATCTAGTTCGATTTCAATTTCGTGATTTTCAGTAGTCATAATGGTAAATTAAAATTAAGGTTTTCATCATATCCTGGGGGATAATTTGCTTCTTCATCATAGCATGGATTGGCACACGGAGAATCTACTTTACGATACTGACACACTCGTTTTGCCAAGTATTCTAAATCCCCAGGTTTTCCAAAAGAAAACTTAGCAACACCGTCTTCAATAATTACCCCACATGCAGGACATTTTTTCATACCAACCTTGGTTTGATAGTGATACTATTTAGACTCAGGTTGATATTTTTGTTTCAATTCGTTGACAATCATAATTGATTTTTTTAAGCCAAGGGCATACTCATTATGTCCATGCTTAATTGAAATTTGTATACTATGTTGAATCCGTTCACACAATTCTTTGTAAAGTTGTTCGTTCATAAAATAATAACGGACAGCGGAGAATAATAGAATCGAACTATCAGGCTATTAACCTGGCATCGTTTTCAAGACGATTTACCGACCATCGGTGCTATTCTCCAAAAAAGTAACCTTTCGGTTACATATTATATATCAAGAATTAGATTGAGTCTTGGCATCCATCTGACGAACTGCATGGATAGGACTCTTCATATATCTTTTAATTTTTTTCAGTTGTTTATTAAGTTGTTTAAGTTGCTGTAGATCTCTTTGAATTTCAGCAGGACTTTTAATTCTATCCTCATTTAAACTAAGTTCTGGTGTTAGTACAGTTTCTTCTTCTGTAACTTCTGTGGATTCCACATCAATGATTTGTTCTTCCATAATTCAATTCGATTGTTTTTGTAAATATTCTATTGCTTTATATAGGCCAGATAGGTTATCTCCAAGATTGCCAAGACCTACATTACAAGGATCACAAATCCATCCCCGAAATTTTCCAGTATCATGACAATGATCCAGAACAATCTTTTTGTTGTGTGGTGGCTTGTTTCCACATAAATCACAAACTTCTGGTTTTGGTGGTGCAGTTTTTTTCAGGCGATACCGCAACTTGTTTTGTTCACTGATGCATTTTCTGCATCGAGTATCATGACGATCTTTGTGTCCACGGTGACCAGGAAAGTCAGAAAGTCTTTTCTCTTCACTACAGTAGACACATGTTTTTAGTATCAATTCATCAGGTTGACTCATAAGCAAAAGAGTCTTGGGTTCCATAAAATCATAGCATAGGTTGTGTGAGTTGTCAAGGGGGCAGCGGCAAATATTATATGATATTTCTTCTTGGACGATATGCATACAGATTGGTGGGTCTAGGTGGCTTCATCCACTCTTCTATGAGATCAAATTTTTCTTCACAATAAAAATCTTGCTGAACATACCACAACTTCCAGTGATCATGTCCTTTTGATTGGTTACAGGATTTACAACAACACACCACGTTTCTTGTAATATCCAATCCACCTTTTGATTGTGGTACAACATGATCTAAAGTTAAATCATCTTCGGATCCACAATAAGCACATTTATGATCCCAACTTTCTTTTATTTGTTTTCTCCATAATCTTTTTGCTTCCGATTGGCTTGTTGCGTGAAGATTGAACAAGTATTCTTGAGGCGACTGGAGAGGTCCCATAAGTGCTTGCGACTTGTAGGTATTTATTGATTGTCAATAGTGATAGTGATATGAAAGTTATAAAAAACCGAATGCTATGAAGAATATTAGAATTGGGAGCATAATGAATAAAAATTACTGTGGTCAAATGTATTTTTATTTAATTTTTTGATATCAATAATTTTATTTTCTTTCAAAACTTTAGTTGCTCTAGATACAGTTTTAGATGAGATACCAGCATTTTTTAATTCATCTAAAGTTATTTTTACATATTTCTTTCCACCAATAATTTCACACATATCACCACTTTTTTCTATCTTTTCTTTAATAAAATTGAAAACAATATTAACACTTTTTTGTGCTACCTTAATGTTATCAGGTATTTTTATACTATTTAAGTTATCATTAAATCTATTTTTATGGTTGACTACAAATTTATTTTTCAATTCTTCAACCTCCTTTTCCTTCTTGTTAGTAATATCAAATGCATACCATCCACACTTAGTTGGAGTTTTACTTCCTCGCTGAATTCTTTTTCTGATTCCCTCCAATGGCAATTTTTTATTTTTGCAAAATGTAATAAATTCTCCACACACAATGTAGTTTTCACCACTAATATTAATAATTAATATATTTTTTGCATGATTATTTTTAGATCCAGACATTCTTTCCTTCAATTTTTTTCTATGCTCGTCAGAAAGGTTATGACCAAACATAGCATTTTTATTTCCTTTTTTCGATTCACTCAGTTTTTTTCTAGTTTCTTCACTTCTCTTGGCACCAGAAGCACCCTGACCACCATCAGTTCTATTGCGAAGAATTCCTGTTCTTATATCTTTCCTACCAAAAACAAAAATCATGTAAATTTCATGCTTAAATGCTTCTTGTTCAGTTAAATTTTGTTTGAGAAAGATTATTCTAGATTTATCTTTTGGTGGGTTTATTTGACCCTTTCCTTTTTTATACACTCTGTCATCTTTTCCCTTTCCAATGTAATAAGGAGTTCCGTCTTCACGGAGGTATGCATAAGTATAAAAAACATTCATAATTATTGGTGCGTTTGTAGATATTTAATCATAGATTGAAGGGTTTGTGTGTTATCTCCCAAATATCCCATACTCCTATTACAAATATTGCACAAAAGCCCTCTAACTTTACCAGTAGTGTGGCAGTGATCAACATAAAAAACATCAACTCCACCACCTCTTCCAGATTTTCTACCTTTTGGGTCCGTTGATCCGCAAATGGCACACTTATGATCTTGTTTTTCTAAAAGAATATCATACTCATTAATACCAATACCATAAACTCTTTTTAGATTTTCATCCCTCTTTTTTATTGGATCATAATTTTCTTGTTGTTTTTTTACATAACATGCTTTACATTTTCCATGATGTCCATATGGAACACCATTTCTTTTAGTTTCATAAAATTCATCAAGTGATTTTTGTTTTTTGCATATCTTACAAGTTTTCATCGTTGAATATTTTATTCCATAACTTCAACTATTTATATAAAAAAGACCTCCAAAGGAGGTCTCAAGAACTATCAAATTTTTATTATCCAATTGAAGGCGCAGTCAAAGCAACAGGAGTTGTTTCTGCTGATGCCAAATCTAAAGGAAAGTTGTGGGCATTTCTCTCGTGGACCACTTCAAAACCGAGATTGGCACGGTTGAGAATATCAGCCCAAGTATTAATTGCGTGTCCTTGATGATCAAGAATACTCTGGTTGAAATTCAGACCGTTCAAGTTAAAAGCCATAGTAGATACGCCAAGGGCAGCGAACCAAATACCAACCACGGGCCAGGCAGCCAAGAAGAAGTGTAGACTGCGTGAGTTATTAAAGGAAGCATA
>Ga0099848_1000776_pt1 | contig 14947 bp, 3 predicted proteins | sample CB_VirMetaG_3_FD_78179 | JGI IMG/M metagenome (GOLD analysis project Ga0099848, IMG submission 78179) | Freshwater to marine saline gradient viral communities from Chesapeake Bay - CB_1508_1S Viral MetaG | ecosystem: Environmental > Aquatic > Marine > Coastal | place: USA: Chesapeake Bay...
AAGATCTTAAAGCATTTGTACCTATCTATGTAAAGAATGCTACATTTGTTCTTTTACCACAAGCAATGAAGCTGCCTAACGGGCAAGTATCAAAGATGGATGCTGTTCGTATTATGATGGAAAATAGCAATAATCAAATTGATTTAATTGCTATGAATAGTGCTAGTAAAGTAGGTACAGATAAAATCTTATCTCTTTTTGATTCTAATGGAAAAGTTAGAGACGATATATCTCAACAAGAAATTATAGAAAGTGTAGAAATTCTTGATAAAAAATATTACGGTCTTCAACAAGAAGAGTCTGACAAGAAAACAGATAAGATAAATATCATTACCCAGCTAGATACTTTATTATTTTCTGGCATAAGAAATATCGAAAATTTTAATTACAAAGGTCAAACATTTACAGGTAGGGATTTAGAGAATCACAAAGATGCTATTTTAAGAGAAATTTATACTCAGCAAAAAGAAATTATATTCAGAGACTTTGGAATTAGTATTGTTGATGGTGCTCCAATTATAACAGATTTTACAAAGTTAAAAGAAGTTCTTATTAGATCTGCCGAAGACAATAAATGGTCTAAACAAAATGTAGATGCTCTCCGTCTTTCTGAGGATAAACAATCTTTTATTGTACCTCAAGAACTTACAGCTAAATTTCAAACTGTACAGAATCTTCTATTAGCAAACCTATCTAAAGTTGTAAAAGTAAAGTTAAACGGATATGGATTTGTACAAGCACCTGAGCTTTTAATTTCTTCTTCAGAAGCAAGATTTGTAGAAGTACAAGAAACAGAACCTGAACCAGAGCCAACACCTGAACTTGTTGAAGAAAGGTCAATGGAAGATCAGGTTGTCGAATTATTTGAAACAAATTCTGAATTAGCAAATAAAGTTTATTCTGCTTTACCAAATATTAGTAAAAAAGAAGTTATAAAACTATATGCTGAATATCTTTCTACTATATTCCCTGATAGTAAAGTAAAAGATATTGTTTATAGAAGCCAAGCAGAAAAAGGTGATACTAATAGAATACACATAGGTAAGTATTTTTCTATCTCTAGAGAATATAGTGAAGTTTATGGTAAAACTTATAATGTACCAGTAAAAGAATTTTTAGTAAATATAACTAATCCAAAAAATTTATATATACCACATAAAAAAAGTATAAAATTTACGGAAAATACTATTGATGGTAGAGAATTAGACTTTCAAAACTTATCAGAAGAAGATATAGATTTCTTAAAAAATAAAAACTATAATGGAGTAATTGTTACTGAAGAAGAATTTAGAGAATTAAATATAAAAGAAACTGTTGGTAAAGAAATTATAGTATTTGAACCAGAACAAATCCATATACTAGGAAACAAACAAGATATAGAAGGTTTTAAAGATTTTGCTGGTATTACTGAAGATATACCTGTAACAAAAGGTAAAATAATTCATACACCAACAGGTAGAAAAGGAATAACGTCGGGTGAAGTAGATGCAGATACAGTCACAGTTACTTTTGATAATGGGGATGTAGAGCAAATAGTAAAATCTGAATTAACTCTAGATACTAGAGAAGAAGTTATTGAAGAAAAAGTTGCTCAACCATCTGCTGAAAAACCTTCTGTAAAAATTAATACAACAAAGTGGACTAAAGATTCACCAAAAGAAAATCCTGATACTGCATATGTATTTACTGAGAATATAAACTCAATAGGTGACACTAGAACTGGTGGTGGTACCGCAGTAATAAGAAACAATCCCAATGCGATAGGTATTGTTACTAAAAAGTATTATGTGTATAGAGAACAAAGAAACACAGAAGAGTCTCAAAGAATAAAAGAAGAGTATCAAGGTTCAGGTCAATGGTATAATCAAAACTTTGAAGATACTGATGCTGACTTTGAATTGTTCAAACAAGTAAATGAAGAACAGTTTGCTAAAATTGATGCTTATTCATCTGTTATATTTCCGGATGGATTTGCTAACAGTCTTGCTAAAATACCAACAAGATTTGCTGAATGGTTACAAAGTGAGCTTCTTAATCGTTATGGTCTTGTTACTGAATTAAATGAAAGTAAGACAGGACTCATTTCTAAAGAAGTTATTTCAGGTGAAGAAGAAACACAGCAAAAACAAGAAATAACTGCTAGAATAGCGCCAGAAACAACCGAAGATTTTCCTTTAGAAGTTTATGTTGATGGCAGCGATATAAAGGGTACTGGCGCCATAGGTTTTGGGGTTAATACAACAATCGAAGACTCTGACTATGCTATATCTGGAGCTTTTGATATTTCTGATTTATCAAAACTAGAAAATGATTTAGGTATAACTATTGAAGGCACTCCTTCAAATGGTGCAATGGAATTTTATGGTTCACTTGTTGCTATAAGAAATACACCTGTAGGAGAGTATATAAAAATAAATCAGGACCTTGAAGCAGTTCAAATGTGGATACTTTCTGGTCTTATACAAGATATTGCTGGTAAACAAGACTTATCTGAAAGAGGTTATAAATCTTGGTGGAGAGGATTAACTAATGAAGAAAAGGTAAATCTATACAAACAAGCAAATGAAATTGTAAAGATTGATTCTAGATTAGCAAATAAACATCTTTATAATGATCCTGTATCAAAAGGATTTTATGCGAAGGATCCTGTTATTAAAGCAATACAGAAAAAGATTATTCCTTTATTACGTACTAGAAATGTCCAATACAAATGGGTCCGTGGACATTCTGGAATAGAAGGAAATGAAAGGGTAGATGCTATAGCAAAGAGTAGAGATAATTATAACAACTATTCTAAAGTATTTGGAGCGGTTCAGAATATTACAACTACTGCTGCAGCCCCATCTTTAGCGCCAAGAAACACAATTTCTGTAGATTACATGACAGATGATATGGCGTCTGGTCTTGTATTTTCAAAAAATTATGATCCTAATACAGGCTTACGGTATGTTAGAAAAGAAAACGGCGAAGTAAAATCAGCTCAAGTACTTGTGCCTTGGAACTTTAAAGATAGTAGTGGTAAAGTATTAGATATCAATAACTTTATAGTAGACGGAAGAATAGATTTTGAAAAACTTCCACAAGAAGTTTTAGAAGGAATTGCTTCTCGTATTCCGAATCAGGGTCATTCATCTATGTTGCCTATTGAAATTGTAGGATTTGTCCCACAAAGCTTTGGCAAAACTGTTATAGTCCCAGATGGTATTACTCTGCAGATGGGTAGTGACTTTGATATTGATAAATTATATTCTTACTTACCAAATTACTATTACGATAATGCTACTGGTTCTATTAAAGTTCTTACAATTGAATCGTCTTTTTCTGACCCAGAAGCGTTGTATGAAGAAATGTTTGGTAGTTTTAAAAACAGAGAACTTTTTAATGAAATAAAAAATACAATTATTGAATACAATGAGGATTCAAGTGTGGATAAAAATATTGAAAAATATTTACATGAAAAGTTTAAAAACAGACTACCTTCAAAACAGTTAGCAATTATTACTGAAATTATTAAAGATCAGGAACTGTCTCCGGGTTATATAGATACAAATATAAATGAAAGAATACCAAACAGAAATAAGTTCTATTCAAAGTTTACTGAAAATGAATCTTCTGAATGGATTTATCAAATGCTTCCGTCTAAAATATTAAGACAATTGTATTTTGAAATACATAAATCTGTTCTTACAAATCCTGAAGTATTTGATAAAATAGTAGATCCTCTTGAAAACAATGACATTGAAACTGAAAAAGAACTGATTGGTAAAAAGTCTGGTAAGATTAAAAAAATACCAGAATCACCTTTGTCATATGTATCTAAAGTTAATAGCATTATTGATAAATGGGCAGGGGCTAGTCTTGTAGGTATATCTGCTATCGGATTGACTACAAATTCTATTGTTGAAGATAAAGAAATTAAATTTGTAGATAATACACTTAAAGAACCAGCTAAATATACTATAAACTTTAAAGTCGGAAATAAACTTTATAAGTTTGATCGTATATCTGGTGAAGGGTCTTCTAAATATAATGGTCAGGTAAGAACAAAACAGGATAACCTAAAAGCATTTGTAACTACTGCAGTTGATAACGCCAATGTTAACCAAGCAGGTTTTGTTAATTTCAATCCTTATACTGCTGGTGTTGCTATTGTAATGGCTATGATGCAAGATGGAAGTGGTAATGCACTAGCAATGGATTCTATACTTCGTTTCTTGTCTCAAGATGTTATTAATTTATACATTGATAATATTTCAAAAGCTTCGTGGTCTGGTAATTCAGACTTTATCAAAAATAAACACAAAGAAGCTATTAAAGAAACAGAGCGCAATCTTTTAATAAACTATTTGATTGACGTTGGGGGCGCTAAAGATATAGAGGGTATAGAAAATGCATCATATGATGAAATTTTAAACCCTGAAAAACCTTCAAATATACCTAAACAAGCAAGACTAGATTTAAAAGATTTCTTAGACACCTTAAAAAAAGAAGCAGTTCCTAATCAAGAAACTCTTCTTAAAATGATTAACGGCAAAGATTCATTTGGGGATTTAAAAGAATATTACAAAAACCAGTTGATTGTAATTAAGTATTTTGACTTAATGAATAATATATCAACAGATTTAATACCAGTTAGAAAAGCTTTGCTAAATCCTTTTGTAGATCAATTACCTACAAATGTGTACGATACTATGGAGTTGATTGAAAATGTTGATTCTATTATAAGTGGTGGTAAGTACTTATCAAATATTCATACTTTGATAGGTAAGAAAGTATCTAAAGATACAGTTTTACTTGAGACAAAAGCTGCATTTGTTTTAGAGGGAATTGTATTTCCTTCTATGTCTATTATTAATAGCGCCTTTCCTGTGTTTGGAAAACTCCTTGGAAAAATTGAGACTTATTATCTTTATTCAATACAAAAAGATTATTCTCAAATTTCAGGTGCAACAAAGAAAAAGTTTTGGAATGAAGTAGTATCTTATATATGGCAAAATACAGAGAAGTTTGGTCTTGGTAAGATTAATGACAGAAGATTGTACTTGTTGTACGAATTACCTAAGAAATTAGTTAGAGCACAATCAACTTTATGGGGTCAGAATAATTTATTTCTTAGAAAATTAGATACAGAAATTTCTACTGATAAGAAAAAACCATCTCTCATAAAATATCAAGCATCTAGATCCGCAGAAATATCAGATCAAGACATAGCAACAGCAGTTATATCTCTTATTAAAAGTTCTGATCCTGAACAAAGAGAACTTATTCAAGATTTGTATGAATATGCAATGATTACTGGAGCAACATTTAACCCTAATGGGTTTATGCATGTATTGCCTTCTGCTTGGTTTGAAGAAGAGTTTACAGGAATATTTAATAATATCCGGGAAATTTCTAATAACATAAGTGTGAATGTGAACGATATTGAGAATATGGTTCATCAAATAGTTAGAAATAGAACAGAGTTAATACCTTCTTTACCGGAATACTCTAGACTTGTTGCTAGTAAAAAAATTACTGTTCAAAGAGATGAAGAAACAGGTGTAATATCCAATATTATTTTACCTTCACCAACAAGTGAAAATGCTGTTGAATCTTTGGTAAAAGATGATAAAGATGACATTAGATATGTTACTATATTTAAAATAGAAGATAAAGATGGTAAAGAAGTAATTTTTCAAAAAGTACAAGAAGACAATTTTATGACTGTCTTCAGAAGAGTTTCAAAAATGGGTTATGGCAATATATCTGAATATAATCCTGAAAAGATAATGCCTAATTCATTTTTTAATGAACCAAATCAAGCGTTAGAAAATTACTATTCTGAACTAAAAGCACCTACAACAACTACTGATAGCGTTGAATCTACCAATAATCAATACGCTATTGATTTATCAAGTGCATACCTCCCACCCAATATGTCAAATGAGGATGCCATACAAAATTCATTAGATGCTATATCACAAAATGAGTATTACAAAGATTTAGCAAAAATTATGAAAGAGGCTATGAGAGGTCGTGGTGTAAAAATACAAGAAGATTCTACCCTTCCTTCATATGGGGGTTACTCTGCTAATACAAATACTTTTTATTATAGCTTAAAACTAATTGGTCAAGACCGTCTTGATAACGCTGCTTTTGAAAAACTTCTTTTGCACGAATATGGTCATGCTATTACCGATGAACTAATTGCAAAATACTTAGATGATTCAAAAAGAGATGAACTTACTAATGATCAAAAAAGTTTAATTCGATCTCTTAAGGCAGTATATGAAAAAGTAAAAACTGAACTTACAAAAGGTAATGAACAAGAGTTTGAAAGATTTGTTGCAAAAGTTAATCGTGCTTTACAAGGAGAAGAAGAACTAAACTTACTAGAAGGCCAATATAATTGGTATGCTATAAGTAGTTTTAAAGAATTTACAGCTGCAGTATGGGATGAAAGATTTCAGGTTGTTCTAAACGATATTGAATATGATTCAAATAGGTCTTTCAAAGATCGTGTTGTTGATATTTTGAACAAACTTATTAGAAGTCTTTCTAATGTATTTAACATCGAGGTTAAAGAAAAAACTGCTTTAAGAGAAGCTTTATCTATTGTTATAGATTTGACAACAGATATACCAAGCGATGTTGCTAATCAAAGTAATATTCGATATACAGAAGAAGGTAATAGAATATTTGATAATCCTGCAGAAGCAATGCGTCAAATGATGCAGGGAAGACGTGGCAGAGATATAAGTGGTTCGCCAAGACAATCACCGTCTATTGTTGGTGTTATCAAACAAACAGAGCAAACTCTTAGAGATATACAAACAGCAATGGCTGGTACAAAAAATCAAAAAGAGTGGGTAAGACTAGATGGTCTTCGTAGTTTATATGAAGAAAAATTACGAAAGATAAATAGTATTGAAAACCCGGATGATCTTGTGGCATTTGCAGATGGTCAACTTGACTTTGCTAGAGAAATACTTGGCCGTGAGAATGCTACTTACAAGGAATATTTAATTGCTTTCAATATTATTGATAGTTGGGATTTTGACATCACAAGAGACTTTTTGCCAACAGATATGCAATCAGAAGAAAACGCTTGGTTTAAAGCACTATCTATTGCTGGTACAAAAAGAGATAGAGTAGAATCATCGGCTATTAATAAACTTAGAATTATTATTGCTAAAACAATTAATAACAAGTTTGATCTGCCTAAAAAGTTAAAGCCTTCTGATCTTGCTGTTATGAAAGATATTCCTGCTTACTTTGCTATATTTGATGCATCTGTAAGCGGGTCACCATTGTTACAATATCTAAACAGAGTACTTCGTGATAAACAAAACAGAGCAAACTCTGAATTACAAATTGTAGCTGATCAGATATCTTCAAAGATTCGAGAGTTAGGTTTTACAGCAGGCGACTTTGATTTTATGTTCCAGAAAAATGAAAATGGAGAATTAACTGGACGCATTATCCATGAATATACTGCTGAATATGATGAAAAAATGTCTAAGATGTATTCAGATTTGTACATTCAATTTAGAAAAGCAAACAAGTATTCTGATGAAAAAGCAAAAGATATTATAAGAAAAGCTGTAAAAGAGTTTCATAAAAAAAGAAATGAAATCAATGAATTTATAGATGTAAGGTTTTATTTTGATTCTAATTATTCAAATAACAATTACAGCGGTGTTAAAGAATATGAGCAGTATTTGAGAGATGAATACGGATCTGAAAGAGCAGAAATTTTTATAGAAACTGCTAAAGAAAAAGCAGAAGAATATAAAAAAGATAGAAATCTATTTATTCAAAACATGAATGCAGAAATAGGCACATTGCCTATTGAAGTAATTTATGATCACATTGAAGGAGAAACAAAAGATGAATACATCAGTAGAAAAATAAAAAGATGGGAAGAAGAAAACTCTCCGGCTGTGGCATTAATGCGAAATGAAAAAAATATTCTGTATCAGGATATAGAAACTCAAACAGCTAAAAATAAAAAAGCACAGAAAGAATATATAACTAACAAGGGGGACTCTTATCTTCTTATGGTTCCTCGTATGACTGTAAAAGGCACAAAGACAAATTTTTATAATGATGCTTTGTACAATATGAATGATAAACAAAAAGAGTGGCTTGAATTCTTTTCATCGTTTATACTTCGTATGAAACAACACTTCCCTATTACAGTGCAGAACTCTATACCAGAAAACTTTTATCCTCAAATTATGAAGGATACTGCTAAAGAACTTTTGAGGAATGATTTTGGCAAGTTTATGGATAAAGAAGTTATACAAAGATTAACATCTGGTACAGTATCATTTGAAGAAATAACATCATCTTCATCAAAACTTGAAAACAAAAGATTCAATAGAAGCAATAAACTTGGAGAAACAAGATATCTTATCAAGTATGTTGATACTGAAAATAAATTAGATCCAAATGACTTATCTCAAAATGTAGAACTTGTAATGAAAAGATTTGCTGAGATGGCAATCTTTTACAAGCACAAGAATGATGTTGAGGCAGAAGCGCTTATTATCAATCGTATATTACAATCTGCAGATGAAATTGATCTTGATGGAAACATTATACCAAGATCAAAATCTCTTACAAATATCAAGAAACAAGCAGATCACATGATTAAATCTGGTGTTTATGATAGAAAATCAGATGAGTCAAAACCTTCAAAATTTGTTATGTTTGAAGGTTGGAATATTCTAGATAACAATAAAAAAAGAAGACGGCTTAAAGAAATTAAGAATGAATATCTTGAACTTGAAAGAAAGTTAGTTGCGAGAGAAATTGAACCGGCTGAATATAAACTTCAGCTTGAAATACTAGAAACAGAATACAACAATCTTTCTGGTAAGCCGCTTGTATTTTCTAAAGTATTGCAAACATTTCTTGAACTCAATCAGCTAAAGCATATGGGGTGGAACTTTCGTGCAGGTTTTGCTAATATGGGTTTTGGTATGCTGTCGGTTTTTACTTGGGCTGCAGGTAACAGAGAATTTAATACAAATAATGCTGTTAGCGCTCTTGGAATACTAATGAGATCTGCTACAAAAAGAAATGATTTTAGAGTAGCCAATATTATTAAAAAAATGAACGTACTTTTTGAAGTCCGTGATGTCACTTTTGGTAGAGGTAATTCACAACTAGAAACTGATATAAGAAGACTTAAGTTTTTCACTAAACTAATTTCCGCATATCAAGTACAACGTAGTACAGAATATTTTGTACAAGGTCTTTCTACCATAGCTCAAATGCTAAACTATGAAATTGATGTAGTTAGAAAAGACAATGGTAAAACAGAAACTATTCCTTTGTTCTATGCTTTTAATGAAAATGGTGACTGGAATACGGAGCTTTATGAAAAACAAGATGAATGGGATTATATAGAAGGTCAAAAAATGTCTAACTTTAGAAATAGAGTTATTAAGACAAATTACTATATGCATGGTAACTATGACCCTGACAACATGCCGCCCATTAAAAGAAATGTATATCTTCGTGCTTTGTTTCAATTTAGAAGCTGGGTTCCTTATGGTTTTGGCCAAAGATTTATGTCTGAATATTATGATTATGATTTAGGCAGATCATTCAAAGGGAGATATAGAACATTTGCAGATATTGGTTTTGGCCAATCTTTTAAATCTATGTTTTCTCTTATGTTCAGAAGTAAAGAATCAGCAGAACAAAAACTTGAAGGAGATAACATATCAAAAGATGATATTGCAAACCTTAAAATGAACTTAAAAGAACTTCAAATTCTTGCAGGTCTTGTATTTTTTGGATTCTTACTTAGAAGCGCAATGCCTGAAGATGATGAAGATGATGAAATGTTAAGAGGTACGATGCAAATTTTTATTAACCAACTTTATCGTATTGAGCAAGATATATATTTTTATGTGAGCCCTAGAACATTGGAAGATATTCTTAGAAATCCTGTACCTGTTTTTAGATTATTTATTGATTATATAAATGCTTTACAGGCATCTATTGATTACTTAAGTAATCCCGCAGAATATGAAAGAGATCATCCTTTGAAAAAATTTGCAAAAGCAAATCCGGGCGCTAATCAATATGTAAATATGATGTACTCTGCTACAAATTCGTACAGAGATAAATAAATTGTCCTCTTGAGTTACGGTTCTTTGAGTAGGAGTGTAGCTCTTAAAAGTAAAAAGGTACAGGGTATCACCCCTGTACCAGTGTTCTATCTGTTTGTTACATCTTTAATATAAACAAGCCTATTTTCTGTTGATATATAGGCATCGTCTATATCGTCCTCGAAGTTGTCATCTAGTATCTCTTCAAGACTATCTACTTCATACGCCATATAGTCTGATTCAAAATAGACATCATCGAGTTCTGTCCATGCACCTGTTCTCTTATCCTTCTCAATTACTGCATAAGGATAATACTCACAGGTACGGATTTTAGAGTTATCGTGTTCAGGCAATGCTACAATATTACTTGGGTTCACAAGCACCGCAAGAATTGTAGAAAGACCACTACCGAACTCTTTCACATAGTCAAACGAACCTACATGAAGTCCATACGAACATCCAACTGTGATATCTGGATCACATTGCCATCTTGGCATTGTCACAGGAACACCAAGCTTGATTTCCTGACCATATTTACCTGAATGCCAAGGCACATAGGTAGTCTGGCGACCTTTGTCAAGAGTATTTAGTTGTTGGAATGTTTTATCCAAGTTACCCCATTTCTCAAGGATTTCACCTTCTTCAAGAACAGGTTCGTTTCCACTATGAGAAGTTAGTGCAAATCGTCTAAACTCTGCATACTTGTCTAGTACAATATACACATCATAGTTTGAAGGAGATTTCTTCAGACGTTTGATCTTTAGATAGTTCTCACTTACAAACTCAGAGAAATTCTCAAGACCAGACATACCTTTCTTATTCACAGCTTTATATAAAACTACATAGCCGTGATTGGTAATTGTGATACCATACTCTCTCACATACCGAAAGAAATCATCCCTTGCTTGGATATTTGGGTTCATCAAACACAGTTGCCAAAAGCGAACAAAAGGCAGTATATCAGTTTCATTATCCAAGAAGCTGAATAGAAACTCTGCAAGATCATCCGGAATTGGAGTCTGTGTTCCTTTCAATACAATATCACCAGCATCCGTTCTTTCGAAGTATTGCGGTAAATTGTAAGCTGACATAGGGTCAATAATAGCCATAACTGCGTCATAGGCTTCTTGACTCTCATCTCTTTTTAGTGTAACAAGGGCTTCATAAAGATTGTCAATAAAATCTTTATCCCTGTTAAACTGGTAGTTACTCCCGTTCAAACGTAGAACGAGAGAGTTGTCATTATAGCGAATAAATCTAACATTAACAGATAGTTCACTCATTGTTGTCCTCTTTGTTTTTGAAGTTATATAAACGATTAAGTAAATATACGTTTATGTGATTGGGCTTTACGTATTGTTGCAAACCTACGTGAAGGCTTGAGTCTTTTTTTATATAGTTTGCAGACAAATTTACAAATTCTAATAGTAAATGTCTATTTATAAATGTTTCTACTTCTTTTATTACGTTTACTACGGAATGATCTATTAAATCTTTCCTGCTATTTTTATATTGTGTAAAATGATCTCTATATATATAGTTTATGATACCGTTATATATAGGTCTTTTTATACCATAATCGATTAGGAATTTTATATCTGATTGTATCTCTTTTGGTAAATATTCCGTAACAACATTCTTTCTTATAATACCATATGTTGTTTGGTAATTATCTAGTATATATTCAGAAGTTATGTTTTTTATAAGTTCTTTATGATTTGATTTTAAGAACTCATTAACTTCAATAGTATTATCCATTCCTTCAAATACAGGAATCTTATTTACAGCAACCTTGATAACTTTTATATATTCTGATCTCATAGTTACAAGTGCTGCCATTTCTAATGCTTTTGTATCATCATTTGTGCCATATACATACGTTACATTGGTAGAATTTTCAAAGTCTATCCTTTCTCTACTAAATGCAGGTTTATATTCTGACGTTGCCACCTCAGTTACCTTACAAAGTTTTACAGCAAAGTCTGTTAATTCTTCTATTGCTGCGCCTGACTTTGTTGGTTTTTTGCGTTCAGACTTTAGTATTTCACGAAACTCATCTGTTACAGTAATGTTTTCGTAAATAGGAAAGGCAGACTCCATGTAGTCATGGACTTCTTTTCTGAACTCATTGATGATAGCTTTCTCTTTATCTGTTGCAGAAAATCTATCAACTCCAAATGAATAATATGTACTACCTTCTATTACATCTTCCTTATTACCTTCTACAAGATAAAATGTAGGCATATTCATCATTCTATCTATGAATTTATTACGAATAGATTTCGCTTTTCCTTCATAAATATAGATAGGTTTTTTGTTTTTAATTGTATTAAATACAGACATTCTAACTATAGAAGCATCCATTAAACCATTAGAAACTTTCTTTTTTACAGTATAATCAAAGAAAGGATCAGCTGGAGTATTGACACCCCTGTTTTTATATTTAGAATATTTTATTGACGTGTCTATTAAGTTTTTAACATTAGGTATTCTTACACCGTCAATAATTTCAACAGAGCCGTCCTGATGATCTATACAGGCATTTACATAATCCTCCATAGATTTGATATCATTATTACGCTCATCCCATAGTTCTTGCAGTTCCTTCTTTGCTAATTCTAACTTATTCTTAATTGCAGAAACTGCTTCTGATGTGTACTCTATGTTCTCACGATTCCAAACTACAGGTAAGTCACCGATATCAAAACGTAGCGCTATAGGTGTGTCAAGCCACCACTTTCTCATATCAGGTATCGCGTTAAAATCTATCGGATAATATACCTTACCCAATACAATATGAACATACCCATCTTCACTACCGGGTCTGTACATAAAATTATCACCACGATAAATCTTATAGGTGTTTGGGTAACCGCAGTTTTCATAGTCAATATTATCAAAGTACTGCAGTTGTCGTCTTATCTCTGTTTTGAACTGCTCTTTATCACCTGACTTAATAGGAACTTCAATCGTTGTTCTATTTGACATATCAACAAAGTCCCTGCTAACTAAATCAATCTCTGGTGCTTGTTGACCTTTGCTTATAATGTAGGTGTATTTTACTCCATCGTGAACTGTAGTTACATAAAACATATCACAGTAACTAAGTGGCGACTTTGAACCAAGACCAAAAGCACCATGCTGTTCATTGCTATCTCGTTTTGTAGATGCAAGAAATTTAGAGTAGATTGTTTTTACACGTTCTGGTGATAAGCCTACACCATAATCCGTTACAGAGAATACAGTATCATTCTTTGTAAACGTGCCGCCTTTGATAGCCACATCTACAGGTTTTTTAATACCTGCTTCAATGTGTGAATCAAAAGCATTAGTGGTTACTTCACGAATCAATGACCCAATAGGATTAGAATACTGGCTCAGGATATTAAATAGAAGTTTACCCTGACCTTCTGCAATTGTGTATTCTATACTATCAAAGTCGTCAGACTTTATTACTGTGTTTTTTGGTGTTAATACATCAAGTTTCATATTTCTCCTGTATATAAAAAAAGCACCCGAAGGTGCTTTATTTCCAGTTAATTGGTTCGATTCCCGATTTTATCAGGAAATCGTTGCACTTACTAAAGTGCTTACACCCAAAGAATCCTCTATGTGCAGATAGTGGACTTGGATGTGCGGACGTGAGTATCAAGTGTCCTTGCTGATGGATATATTTCTTAAAGCTATGTGCATGATTACCCCACAGTATAAATACTACAGGAGCAGGTGACATAGATATGGAATAAAGTACTTTACGTATAAATTTATCCCATCCTATTTTAGAGTGACTACCTGCAAGACCTGCCCGCACTGTAAGAGATGTGTTAATCAAGAATACACCTTGGTCTGCCCATCTTGTTAGGTCAGGAGTTCTATCTACTTCGATACCAAGATCAGTCTCTATCTCTCTAAAGATATTTCCTAATGATTTTGGTATTTCTTTTCTTGTAGATGAGAAAGCAAGTCCGTCAGCCTGCCCATTGTGATAAGGGTCTTGACCAAGAATTACTACTTTTACTTTCTCGTAAGGTGTAAGATTAAATGCACGAAATACTTGATGATTCTCAGGATAGATTGTAAGGAGTTCTCTTTCTCTTTTTACAATCGTACTGATGTTTTGGAAATACTTTTGCGTGAATTCTTCCCAAAGCCAATCAGCCCAAGAATCGCCAAGTAAGTTTTTCGCTCTTTCAATATATCTATAATTTCCTTCCGTTATATTAGTCTTTAGTAGAAACAAGTCCATTAGACACAATCATTTTTTGGAAGAATTTATTTGACGGTGTATAGTCTATTTCTTCTATACCATCATTCTCAAATGCTTCTGGTGTATATCTCCATTCATCTTTTGTGGTATGCCAAACATATCTTCTCAGCATATCAGCTACTTCTTCTGCTGCTTCATAGTTGGCTTGTAAAGGAATAGAGAATACCCGGCATTCGTGTGGTGCCACACTTTCTACTGCTACAATAATCTGAACAATAGACCATTCTTTTATATTAAAATCAGGGTCAAAACTATATGTATTCTTCAGATAATACATAGCGGCTTCAGCATAGATAAACAGTTGATTGTAATATCCATACTTCTTTGCAGACCAATGAAAGTTGCTTAGTGGAGAACTTGTTGTTTTCAAATCTACCACATAAGCTATCTTTTTCTTCTCATCAATAATGAGACGATCTAACTGGCCTTTCACCTTAATAGTGCCAATTGGAAATACCATACTCATATGATTAAAGTAATTACAGTTTGGATCTCCATCTGCAAGTAATAAACGTGATGCTGCTTTGTGATTCAATATTGCAGAATGCATAGCGTGTAGTTTGTAATCATC
>Ga0099848_1000777_pt1 | contig 14940 bp, 2 predicted proteins | sample CB_VirMetaG_3_FD_78179 | JGI IMG/M metagenome (GOLD analysis project Ga0099848, IMG submission 78179) | Freshwater to marine saline gradient viral communities from Chesapeake Bay - CB_1508_1S Viral MetaG | ecosystem: Environmental > Aquatic > Marine > Coastal | place: USA: Chesapeake Bay...
AACGAAATAGACGAACCTGTATTTAGTGCTATACTTAATTTTGATTCAGCACTTCCTGAGGAAGCCTTAGTTGACCTAGTATTTGCTCAACCTTCTACAAGGTTTGTTAATGTAATTGATTACATTGTACCCGCTGGTTCTAACTCTGTCGTTATAGAGTATCAGGTGGTTGATGATGCAGGAGCTACAAGACAGGACACTGTTGATACCCTAGAGATCAGAAGCTTTGAGTCTTATGCTACGGTTCCAACATTCACTCCTCAAATAGGTTCTGCATCTACCTTTGAGATGACAGTTGTTGATGACGAACACCCTGTCCAACTATCCTTTACTCAACAAGCTATAACTGCTAACGGAGGTGATACAGTTAACTTAACTGTAAGTTCCAATAGAACCCACTCCGAGGATATTCAAATCAATCTAGCTTACACTGGGGCTACAGGAGATATTACAGGCCAGACCGCAACTACAACTCTTACAGCAGGTACAACATCAAAAACCTTCGCAGCGTTTACTGTGAACGGTTCTCCTGCTGGTAATGATGTAACTGTAAGAGGGTCTGTAAACGATGCACTTCAAGGTGCGTTCGCCGCAGGTAAAGATGTTGTTCTTGTAGATATTCAAGGTGTGACTATAACATCACATGATCTGAATCTAACCTACGAACTTCACCAAGTTTATGAAGGTGATGCTCCCACTATAGAATTTAGCGGTACGATAACTCCTGCTATCGTCACTTCAGGAACTTTAGACTTCAACTACTTATCGTCTAACGGAACAACTTATGACCCTGCAACTGACGCAGGCTTTACATTAGACCCTATATCTCTAGACCTTACTGCTGGTCAGACCTCTTTTGTATTCAGTGCTACTGTAACTAACGACTCAACTGATCAAGGTGATAGGACTTACTATGCAAATGTTAGCGCATTTGATGTATCTGACGGTATAGGTAATATATTAATAACAGCAGCAGATAGACCTGAGGTTCAAATTACAGAAGATGATGTCTCTGCAACACTAACACTAACAACTGATGTAAACAATGTAGTAGTAACGGATCTTGTTGATGCTGATGTTGTGATGACATTTGAACTTGATCAAGCTGTTAATCAAGATGTAACTGTATCATTAGTATACGAGCCTAATGTCGTTATTGCAACTCCTCCAACTGGTCCTGCTTCTATAACCATCCCTCAAGGGACTGTAGGCCCTGTTACTGGGACTTTAAACATACCAGCAGGTTCAGACATTACTCAGGTCCTAATTGTAACCACGGTCACCGCAGGAGGTGCTAGAGTAACCAACGGAGTCTGTAGTCCAGAGAACTTACCTATAGCAGTTACATACATTGCTGGTAACGGTGTTGGTGTTGGAAACCTAATAGATTATGAAAGAGCAGATATTCAAAACACCAATGAGCTTATCCAAGTTACTGTTCCAATTGATCCAGTCGATTTAACTAGCTTACCTAGATTTGCAATTGATGGTGTTCCTGCTGATGTATTCCCAGTTTCATACACTCATGACGACAAAGTAGATGTTGTTCAGGTTGCAGGTATGACAACCTCAGGATACGATTACTCCTATGGAGCAACTACTTTCCAATCCTTACCCGGAAGTGCTATCCTTCAGTTAGCTACGGATGTACCCACAGTAACTTTAAATGAAGTAGATTTAGCAGCCTTAAGATTAAATCTTTATACAAGAAATCCAGACGGTTCTTTAAGAATATGGTCCACTCCTACTTTTAATGGTTGGTCTTTAAAAGAAACTATTAGGGACGGAAGCTATATTTCAGAGAAGAGGTACTTTACACAGTTCGCAAACGGTGCTGATAAGCTTTTAGGTGTAACAGCATTTGTTACTCAAAGGTACGACCACGATGTCGCTGAAGTATCGTTTATAATATCAAACGATATCTACGATCCTGTTATTGATGCTAGAGATCCTAACTCTCACATTGAAGTTAATGGAGATGTTTACTTCTACGGCATAAAGATGCAGTTGCCTGCTGGTTATGTGATGTATGAAGGTAGTAACTTTGTTGGTGGCGAGGTTATTACAAGCGATCCAAGTATAAATAATCAAAATGCATGGTTGGTAGAGCCTGTAAATCAAAGTAACTTAAACGCAACTCCTGGTCAAGGAAGTCTTCAAAGCAATCCTAATGCTTTCTATCTACAATGCATTCCTAGAAGAAAGAGATTAGTAAGAAGACTTTGTATAGCTCCTTTAAATACTCCCAGCACCGATTACAGAGTTCTATGCTCTAACATAAACGGTATGAAAGGCTATGGAACATCAAGAACTTTAGAATACGACGGTTCTGGTAAGCCTTTAGGTTATAGTTACTATGCGAAAAGAGGTTATGGGTCTCAAAGATCTTATCTAGTTGAGCCTAACGATTACTTTACATGGAATAGTGCATCAGGGTTTGAAGCTGTAAAAGAAAGAGCTTCAGAATACCTAGGTAGAGTAAGGTCATCCTTCAATTCTATTGATGGAACTAATATAGATGTTGACAACACCGGAATGTGGTTATTTAACCAAGGATTCTTCGCTGGACAGAATGACCCTAAAACAAGAGGTTGGTGGAGACCTTGGGGTACAAAGTTTGGAGGAGAATACGGCGGTGATTATATTAATCTAAGATTCGGTATAGAGAATGTTAGTGAGCTTTGGTCAGCCGCTTCAATCATAGCTCAATACACTGCTCAACGCCAAGCTAACGGACTCATATCCCCAGACGGAGATATTGTATCTGTAGAAGATTTACTAGATCAAAACGGTAAACTACCTTTCAAAGAAACAGATTACATCATAGGACAACCTAGTAGAGGATGGCCTTACTTCCAAAAAATTAGAAAGAATGATCAGTTTGTTGAAAATATAGACGCTGGAAATTCTAACCCACCATTAGCTCCTCTAACAAGAGAGTGGAACACTCCAGGGTCTGCTCCTTATGTTTTATATAACGAAACCGCTGGTGGAGACGGTTGGCAGATCTTTGGAAATCATCAGGTAGTAGGTAGTAATAGCTATTGGGAGCCTATAGATTCTGATCACTTTGTTAGAATTTATTCAATTTTACAATCTCTTGTATGGGGTTGCAACTTAGGGTTAGCAAAGTTCTTATCAAAAGAACATGGAGAATTTGTAAGAAGAACTATCTCTGATCGTGAGGTAGACTCTACATCGTTCCAACATTCAAGTGGAGCATATAACCCTAATCATTATGGTGTGAGAGAATATGATATACTTAATGTTATATCATTCCCTTATCCTAACCTTGGAGGAAAATACCAAAACAACAGCAACTCAATACCTGATCAACTATTCCAAGTAAACAGAGGTGAGGGTCATCTTCTTACAGCCGCATCAGAGGCGTATAGAATTACCAAACCTTCTGATAGGCAGGCTATGTCGTCTTGGGCTTCCATAGTTATGGAAGCCATAGGTAAGCTCATGGGTCCTGGAGGTTCACTTTTAAATAATGATGGCGCTGGTGGATGGGTAAATTGGACCCCACCTTCTTGGCCTAGCTCTAGAGATTATAAAGATGTTTTCTTTTATAGCGGATGCGATACCTTTAGCGGAATTCAAGATCTTTTAGACCTACCTTCTGCTGACCTTTCTGCTGAGGCGCTTCTTAGAAGGGGTAACATATTCAACTCTAGCTATCCTGACTCATCATTATTAGGAGCACATCAACACTATCAACAAACCTATGCTGATTGGGGTTTAGTAGGTCTAGCTGAGTCTGTTTTTGGAATAGACCCTTCTAATATCAACACTGAAATTAAACCTCTACTTAACGCTGTTGCTTATCAAACTTATCGTTTGTGGCAATGGCTTGATTCCATTAGAGAAGCTAAGGGTGGAAACTCTTATACCTTTGATGACGCTAGAAAATATTATGAGAGTTATACTCATAAGTTTGCCAACGCGGTAATCATGGGTAGAGAAAATTCAGTTCTTGAGACTCCTCAGGATATGATCGCATGGGACTTTGAGTCTGGCTTCTCTCCGCTACCTTCTAATACTTTATGGGATGGTAGAGATGCTTATGATCTTTACCTATCTTATAAGCTAACAGGTGAGCAGAAGTTCTTAGACTGGGCTAGAGTTATGCTTATGCGTCCTTATATTAATAATACCATAACCGTAGATGGTGGAGGTAACTTAGTAGGAGGCGATGAGGTTACTAACGATACCGTACCTAGCTCAATACCTAATGCTGTAAATCTTTATAACGCATTATGGTCTAAAAATACAGGAGAAAGGTTATCTGAAAACATTACTACCTATGGATTGCATGATGCTGTGTCTGAAATGATTCATATGGATTATAACTTAACATATGATCCTAAGAGCCCTTTCGATTACAACAATCAAACTTATGCAGGCCAGACCAATTGCGGTACAGGCGGTGGTAACCCTGGAGGAAGTCGGTACACTAACAATATAATTGCTGATTGGTTGTTTAGTGGAACGAAAGATTCAAACTTTGCATCTTTGGATGACTCAATAAACGGTCTAACGCTTCTCGATTACATTGACGGGGCTACTTATAGAGAAGATTTAGACGGTAGATCTTATCTAGAAATACCCCGTGATAAAGCATTGTATCTTGCATCTGATGCTGATAACGACTTTATCGTATCTGAACTGTCGGGAACTGATGCCTTTACCATAGAGCTTTGGGTCAGATCGAACAACAATGTTTTCGGTGGCCCTTCTAGAATTATAAACATAGGACCTACTGAGCAAACTGTAAGCAATGATGGCCCAGGTTATGATAAGAATGTGGCTATCTGTCAAGGTGGAAACACGGACGCACAGGCTCAGGCAGGAAGATTACAGATAAGGGTTAAGCATAGTGGAACAGGAGCAGCCTTCCAAACTGAAGACTACGGTGGTGCAGGAGATCCTATAGGTAACAATACTCTTGAGCATATAGTAATGACCTTCGAGCCTTCTGCTATCAGAGCGTATGTTAACAGATATGATTCAGCAGATAACAGAAGCACTCAAACAGAGTCCTTCAACTCCACCCCTGTCATAGAAGATATAAACACTAACTTCAACTTGGACAGGTGGGTAGCTTCTCCATGGAAGATGTCTTTAGGGGGTGATTTCCCTGACCTTAATAGCTCTAATAACATCACTAGAGCTTTTGATGGAGACTTCTATAGAGTTGCAATATATAAAGAAGCATTAGTACCTAGCTCCATTGAACAAAACTATGAGGTAGGTCCTTATGGAGATGCTACTGTTAATCTAAATGTAAGATGGGGTTCTAATTCTGACGCAGTGTTTGAAAATGGAGGAGCAGACTTAGCGCAATTTACGCATTATATTCCAGGAGAACTATCGTTTGCAGCCCCTTCTCCTGGAACAGTTACGGTCAGTGCAGACAATGCTGATCCTAGAGTATCACTATCTCCAAACCCTTATACTGTAGACATAAGCTCTGGGGATACTGCTTTTGAAGTTCCCGTTATAGTGGTTAGCGGAGATGGTTACACTGGTAATATTAATACTACCTTTAGAATAACGAATACCACTGTACCTACAGGGGTAGCTACAGCACAAACCTATATTTTAACTGTAAACGATACCCAGATCCCTGGTGGAGGTGGAGGAAACTCTGGCGGAGGAGGAGGTACTGGAACTGGAGGTTCCAATGCTTGTGTTAGTCAGAATCCTTCATGGGGCTGGTTTGACAGTGTTACAACTGATGAAGGTATTACATGGTACTTCGATCAACCTTATAAAGTAGGACGCTTTGTGGGAGGTGAGTATTGGGTTGCACCTGCCGTAGCTGGAGGTACAATAACAGTAACAGCTATAGACCCAGCGCCAGAGTATAACAACGACTATGGTGGTTACATTAATGGATCCATGATAGATCCTAGTTCAGTTAGTGGTATTGGTGAGTCTATAGGTTGGATTCCTATAGACTGTAACACGGGTGAAGAGGTAGATCTTAGTACTTATACAAACTGTTATGACAATGTTCTAACTGATCCAGCTTACAACAAATGGGGCCAAGGATTCTTGGGAGCAGATGGACTTAGCTTGAATGAGGGGATAAACTTTACTGGTTGGTACAGACACTATTTGAATGTAGGGTATCCTGATCCTACTCAACCAAATACTCCCGTAGGACAAAACGGAGTTGTTTTAACAATAGATCCCTTAGACTCTGCAAATGGGATTAAGAGTTTAGTTTCATCTAAATCTGGCTGGGCTTTACCTCATAACGAAATTGCAGACCCATCCGATACTTATAAATTAAGAGAGGATAGTACAGGCTTAACCTTTGATGTTCCTAGGGATTTACAGCCCAGGTTTATACCCGAGTATTTAAATTCCAATGATCCTACTTGGCCTTATAACAAGGGTCAGAATGTTGTTCAAGGTAGTAAAACTACTAACACAGAACTTTATGAAGTTCTAACAATTCTAAGCTCCGTTCCTGATGGTTATGTAGATCCTCCTGGTGGAGGAGGTGGTACAGGTGGTGGTACTGGTAATGGCGCAGGTTATGCTGACCTACTTCTTCCAGGTAGGTTTGCTACCTGGATTAACAGAGATTCCGCTGGAGGTATAGACCTTGCTCAAAGGGTTGCTGATTACGGTGTTGATGTTTGGCTTAATGATAATTTCAAGTTGAACAGATACGCTACAGACGGGTCACAAATGCCTAGCTTCCCAGGTAACTACAATGCCTTAGTATCAAATCTACTTTCTAAAGGTATAACACCTGTTCCTCAGTTTAATCCTTGGGGTACTGGATGGTGGAATAATGAATTTGGATTTGCATTAAATGTTGATAGCTTTGCAGGAACTTTTGGTAAAAATCAGTGGCCCCCTACGCCAGAAACTGAGGATGATTTAAAGTGGGTAATGCTATTCCATGAGCACGATCTTGCTAATAAAACTTATACTGATGCTTTAGCTACAAATAGGGGCTGGTTTGATATTGACGGTGATCCTTCAAAAGGAAAAGCTATAAGAGCACAGGATGTTGTTGCATTAGCAGAACTATTCAAACAAAATCACCCTGATGTAAAAGTTTATGTGTACCACTCTAAGGCCATAGCCATTGCAGGAGCAAACCTAACAGGCGGCGAAAACGCTAGACCTTACAACCCCAATACGGGTTATGGTATAGGAACTACCTGGGCGGATTATTATAAGCATATAGCAGAGTCTGAGTTTATAGATGGTCACTTATTTGATTACTATCCCTGGAACACTGCTATCAGACAAGGCGCTCAGTTTGGGTCTGTTCCTGATCCTGCTGATCAGGTTGATACTATCCCCCCTGGAGGAGGTATTATAGTTGATGATCCTAAATGGAATGTTAAGGCTGTAGAGAGATTAAAAGAATGGTCTAAAACTCCTGAGTATCCTAACGGTAAGCCTGTCTACATGACAATCTGCACTGGTTGGAACAATATGATTAGAGAGGATTACTCTCTAACTGCTACCCACGCTGCGGACTACCCAGTGAAAAGTGACGATGTTAATCTAGAGTACATGGGATCCAGACCTCATCACGACGGGTATGGTGCAGGGAAAACTCAAGAGCAGCTTGACATGATTACATCTGCTCTTGATCTAGGGATGGATGGTGTTGTCTTTTATGGATACTGTCACTATAAGGCTTATAGAAGAAAGGGTTGTTCTCCTTCAACGGGTTGCGGTACTGGTGAAGGAAATTGCGTACTAGACCCGGAGAACGGACAGTACGAGTGCGATGGCACTAATGTATTCTGGAGAGACCTGGGCGCTGCTTGGGATGGTGGTACAGGAACAGCCGTAGTAAATGATTGGCTTGCTAGACCTGAGTTACATAAGAGTTATATTGAGCATCTAGATTACTTCAGAGAGGATTACGACCCTGTTGATGCTGGTGGTGTAGCTACCTTCGACGCTGCTGTAGGGGATGGCTCTGTGCAGTTTGCTGAGGCAATTGTTGATCATATAAACAACTACTTTGCTTCACAACCTCTTCCAGGAAGTAACCCCGCTGTTCTTGACATACCTTGTGAAGGTTACTTTAGACCAGCACATACAGGGTTGAGTAGTGAGAAGGTACTATGGCATACCAGTTCAATTGATTGGACAATGCTAAACAATCTTCCAATTGTCTACAATCAAACTCAAAATATAAACGGAGTTCAGGTACCTGTAATTCCTACAGACCTTTCTTCTTTCTACATCGGTCCACACAACCCATCTACGGATTATATTTATGATGGCCGATGGTCTTACGAATACCCAGCAGGAACAGGGTTTAAACAAATGAAGCGTCCTATAAAAAGGCCCTTCAGTATGTTCCATAACTTCGGAGGTCCACGACAGTCTGATCAAAGTGAACACCATGCTTGGAGAAACGGAGATCGTTATGGTGATACCTTACTAAGCTACTCTGGTAGAGGTTTCGCATTAATCAACTTCGATTATCCTCAGGAGGAAAAGAAGCTTGTTCTATACCCATTGCTTCAAATGTCAATAGATCTTGATAGTATCTATAACAGTGGTCGTATATGGTACGCAGAGCAAGGACACATGCACGGAAGACTTCTTCATATCTTATACAAGAGAGCTTTACTAGATAAGAACTTTGATAACTTCGATCCTTGGAAATTCTCTGACTGCTCTCAAAACTATACGATACCTGAAGGTGCAGCGGGTATAGATTGGATTAACATAGCCAATAGTGGGGGTCCTGATCAAACAGGGACATACTTTATTAGTACTAATCTTGATTCTACTGGTGGAAGTACTCCCGGTGCTGGCTACAATCATCACTTAAAGATTGGAGGTGAGGATGGTTACCCTGGAACTGACAATAGAGGATGCCAAAAGTCTCATAAACCATCACCTCCTCTACCATTATCGGCTGTGGGTACTAGACATTATAACGGACACGGTTACCCATCCGTACATGGTCAAGAGTGTGAACTTAGGTTTGCAGGAGCAGATCCACAAGATATTCCCTATGCATTTACTGTTCATAGAAACTATCACCTAGATGCTCTAGGCATTATGGCTCCTAAAAACTTTGATCTAAACGGAACTAGCACTAACCTACCTGAGCAATTAGCTTTAAAAGGTAGAGGAGATTTTGTTGATGTTCTTGATAGGATGATTTTAACTTTCTTCAACAGTAATCCAATATATCCAAACAATTTTAGCCTTCCAGGCATTACTAGTAATAATGTAAGGTGGAAATCAGGCGGATCTGGCGAACAAAAGAAATTCGCAAATCAGTCATACTTAGGGAATTATATCTATTACAGATGCACTCCCGAATTCCAAGCAAGGCAACCTGTCAAACCTTTTACTGCTCATGAAAACAACCAGTTATTAAATAATAGAGTTCAGCAAGGAGGAGGTATAGAGGAACAGATCGGTGTAGATGCTAATGGAAACCCCATATATCAAGCAATGGATCCTTTAGTCGCAAGTAAACTAGATGTGTTCCAAGCCTATCAAGGAGGCACTAGTTTCACACCAAGCTCTTTTGATGAGATAACTACATTATATAACCAAAGCACTCCTATTGATATTTCAAACAGGTGCTAACTCAAAGAGGTAATTTACTATGAGCTATCTTAAATTAGTTGATCAGATAAAAGGTTTTGGCATAACAGTAATGAAAGGTAATGCCAACCAAAAGTGTTGGACTTCTGACGAGAGTTACGGGAAGGGGGGTTTTGTTAGCCCAGGGGTATACACTGTAGAATTATCTCACCCCTTTCATTCTAACTTGTCAGGAATAGAGGATGACGATAGGCTAGAACAAATAGAACAAACTCAAGAACCTTTAATAGCTAAGGTTATTAATAAGCAGTATGGTCAGTTCGGGTTTTTATCAGATTCTTATAGTGTTCCTACAGATTACAAGTTTAGTTCTATAGGAACCGTAATAACCGATACAGTAATACTTGATATAGAAGGAGATGTTTATGAAGAAGAAAATTATCAGATTTCTCCTGGAACTCAATTCAATTTATCTCATGGTGATGTTCTTCATATAGGATTTTCAAAGAATAACAATACTTCCTGGAGAGGTAGTGAAGGAATAGTAATACACTGCGTAGATTCTGTTCCTTACTTTAGAGGACTACCTTGGGGTATATCAGAAGGCGGTCATGATATTTCTTTATGGAAATCTTTCGTTGATAAGTGTTGGGAAGTAGCTCCATTTATAGATCACTCAAACGAATATTCAGCAGGGTTTGATAGCTCTACATTAACCACTGACTATTTAATGGATGGGTCCTATGATCATACGCAGTTACAAAACATAACAGACAAGCTGTTTAATAGTGCAATCTACTACAGAAAAACATACGATACGGGTAGCACATATGATACATCTACTTTAGATAATATATCTAAAGCGTTTAGGTTCTGTTTAAACACTCCTCAATTAGGATGGGGAGACTGGGGGGAAGCTATCACTAAAAATAACTGGGCTGCTCATGGTGTTGTTAAGTTTTCTCCCAACAGGATTCTAAGTATTATAAAACTCCTATTCGTAGCCGCTATCTTTAAGCACGCTGCTGATCTAGGTTACGATGTATCACCTTCTTCTACATCTCCTTATTCTATAGGATATGAGCCTTTGTATTCTAAAGCAACGATTGGTCAAGCTTTACAAGGTTACATGCCTAACCGAACATGCTATGGTAAAGACAACTTTGGAGTATCTAGCCTTAAAGACGCTTCAGGTGCTTCAGTTACAGCCGCTTACTATGTTTCTGGTGTCGGGATTGAGGCAGGTGGTTCAGGAAGTGTAGGTTCTTACGAAAAGATGTGGTCTAGATCAGAATCTAGAACAAGCACTTTTGCTTTAATGGCATGGTTATGTAAGCTTCTAGACATACCTTTCTCTTCTGATATTAAAAAAGCTTTATACTTACCACAATCAGGACAGTCCTTCCAGAATGCTTGGGGTATGACAGGATCTTACTGGGGTCATGCTTTTGATCCTAGCGGGGTCTTTGGATGCTGGGATGATGTATACAACTCATACATGGCTAGGTCTATGCAATGGTTATGGTTCTTAGGAGGTTTTGATGATACCTCCATGCTTAGATATGCAACTAAGAACCCTCATTTCTATGATCAGTCTTGGCAAGATATAAGCACAGGAAACACATCCACATCCTTAAACTCTGTTTACACCATGAAGACTTTCATGCAAGAACCTTCGGTGTCAGCCTCACTTGCAGGGGATGATGTCACATTAAATTGGAATATCATTAGTGCTCCTTCTGGGGGTGGTGCGGTTACTTATAACTTATATAAGATTGAAGGTTTAAAGTGGGGCTATGAACTATCTTCAGAAGTAGGAGCACAAAATATAATTGTACCTGCTACGGCACAGGTTTATGACAAAGAGTACGGTAGTTACATGGCTGATAGGTTTACACTTGTAGCCTCAGGTATTTCAGATACTAGTACAGTTTATGAACTATCTGGAGGTGAGGGTACATATCACTTCTCTGTTAAAGCTACCTGTACAGTCAGTGGAGATGGGGATTTAAGTGCTAATACTTTGACAGCTAGAAGCGTATACTCTAACCCTGTAGAGGTAGTTGCAACCTCACAGCTTAGGTACAGTCAGTCTAATAGCTATACTGACGCTGACTCTGGTATTAAATGGAGTTTCGACAAGTCTTATAAGCTAGGAACATTCGCTGACGGTAGCCCTTGGGTTGTTTCAGATGGTAGCACTGTTACTGTAACATCTGTTACACCTTCTGGTGTTGTAGGTATTCTTAATCCAGTTCCTAGCGGAACACAGCCCTTCGATTCCCGTGACGATACTTATGCAAGTGGATCTGAAACATATCCATTGGTACTGTCTGCTATGGATAGTTTAGTGTGTGGTAAGCCAAAAGGATCTACTCAATACACAGTAGATTACTTCTACGGAGCTAAGTCTACTAAAGTTCTTCTTGAAGACATGGCTATCCTTACCGTGTTGTCAGCGGAGCCTGAGGCTACGGCATTCAGACCAAGCCCTTATGGTGACCCCTCTCAGAAAGCGATGTATCATACTTCTGGGTTAGTTACAAGTAGTCTAGGTAACCTTTCATCTAACAACAGTCTAACCGTACCTGAGCTATACAGTGCTGCTTTTGAAGATCTATTAGTCTCAGGCTCATCTGCCACTACGGCGCAGAGATTAGCTAGAGCAATAAAAAAACCCTATCTTTGGATGCTCTCTGGGGATTCAGGTGAATACTTAAGACCCTCTAAGAATCAACCCTCTGATAGATCTCTCATAGAAAGCATATTTACTGACACCATGCTTGTATTACATAGCTCAGACAGAGAGGATGAGCTACTACATGCCTTTGTACAGCAAGGGATAGACATGCTAGGCGCAGTAGACGCAGCAGGGTCAGGGTATGTCCCCAACAACGCGATCAGCCGCGCCGCGCTACTATTAAATAGTTATCTTTTGGATAAAACTAAACAAGTCGCTCACTCATTACAGACAAACTATGTTAATAGCTTATACTGGGTTGATACTTTAGATCCTAGAATTGCTAAGGATACCTCCGCTGGTCTAATGTACACTTCTGGCCTTGTAGGTGCTGGTGAGGACTCCTACACATGGCATTACGAGCCTATTGGATGGACATCCGACACTCAGGTCTCAACGACTTACTTCGAGCACTTGAGCCCATTTAACTGGTTCTCCGATCAAGACTATAACTATTTTACATATGAGCAAGATAGGTATAAAAACTCTATTAACATAGTCGCTGAGGCTTTGGGAGCATTGTGCATTCAGGATACCCAGGACAATATCTTATCAGGATATGGTCACTCATTAGCGATGTATTATGCAGATCAGTGGTCACACAGACCATTTGATACCAGCACACCTAACTACATTACACTGCTAACTGCATCTCAAAACTTTGGAGTCGTAACCCCTGCTCCTCAAGGAGATTTTGGAACAGCCTATGCCAGGAGCTTCTGGTCAGACCACAAAGATACACTGTTTGATTCAAGAATAAAGGTTCATGGACATTACCTCCTTAACCAATCCTACATGCCAGCAAAAGGCTACGCTAGGAACTACTTACCTACCTTTACTCAGAAGTATGGCGGTAATCACACTATAACTTCACCAGGGGTTTACGAAGGCTTTAGATCAGATAGACCGATCAATATACAGTCTGATAATGTAACCGTTAGAAACTTCAGCATTGGTGCAAGAAGGATAGCTAACTGCATACGAGCAGATTTCTTAAAGCCAAATGGTTATGCCTATGAGAATATTGTTATTGAAGATGGTTGGTGCGGTGGTGCCAGAGGAGCGGCTATCGTAGGAAGTAACATACATGTCAAGAATGTAACAATATCCAATGTGGAAGATGATGCTATAAGGATAAAAGATAATTGTATAATCGAAAGGTGTTACATTGATAACATTGGCATGTCATTAAGCTCTACTGCGGTAGGTATTTACTCTGTAGGAGGTAAGGGCTGTGTTGTTAAGGAGAACTTTGTAAACCTCCCATACCCACAGACAGACCCTTATGCAGCGCAGCATTGTGTATGGTTTAGATCAAGGAATTATGATCTTTCGAATTATGTGTTGCGTGACAACTGGTTGGTAGGTTCTGATAGCCATACAATACGCATAGGTCAAGCTCCTCTTACTTCAGCCGCAGTTTCTGGCACAGTCACAGTTGAAAGAAATAGAATCGGTCTAGCCACGAACGGTGATGCTTGGAACATTACGATACCTGCTGAGTTTGAGAGCATAGATAATAACCACTGGTGGGATTCCAATACCTACTCAGTGTCTACTGACGAAATAACGGATGTAGATCCAGGAACAGGCACCCCCGGTCCTGTGTAAAAAAAGTTGTTTAAAAATGTAAGCTTGTAGGCTATCTATATTAGGAGAACATTATGAAATCTATTACCAACGATAGCCTACAAGCCTTTCAATTGTTTGTCATGTACCCAAAAGGTCTGACCTCTATAAGACTCAAGCCAAAAGAGTCTATAGTGGTCCCCGATTCCTCTATAACTGAGCAATGTAGAGTCCTTGCAGGCCGTAAACAGATTAAGATTAAAAATATCTGATAGATTTTAAGGAGAATAGTTATGGCAAACTTTGTAAGCCCCGGAGTTTATATCGTAGAGAAGGATTTCAGTGACTACCCTGTCTCTGTAAACCCTTCCGTAGTAGGTTTAGTCGGTTTCGCAGGTAAAGGTCCTGTTGACAAGGCTACTTTAATAACAAGCCAAGAAGGGCTTGTAAAAACCTTTGGTGAGCCTGACGAGAGTATCGACGGTCAAGCACTAGAAGGAGCCTTGGAGATTCTTGAGGCTACCAATTCGCTCTACTTCATACGGTGTGCGTCTGGCGGTGTTGAAGCTAGTGCTGCTGTTGAAATGGGTGGTTGTCCTGGAGTTGAGGTCGAAGCTGGTGGTTATGGAGTCACTGCTGGTGCCGTATTCAAGTTCCAAATTTATGACAACAACGGTGCTAAGAAGTTTATTTCACCCAAAACTGTGACTGTAGGGACTGGATTAGCCTCTAGCCAAGCGGTTGCTTTGAAAGCTGCTTTGGGAGGAGCCATAGAAGCTTCCTTGCTTGGAGCTTACTATGATGACTCTACCTTAACTACAGGCTTCCTGGTAGCAGGATTCGCAGGAGGTGACGCTAGACTAAGCATCAGTGCTTATGATACTGATGGAACCACTCCTTTAGCTATTCTTAAACCAATAGATGTAGACGGGGCGGCTGGTTCTGCTGCTTCTTCTGCTGATGTATACGGTTCAACCATACACACCTCTTCATTATCTTACTTAGTACAGTCTCTCTACCCTGGCGCTGGTTATAACAGAGTCCTGCAACCAGACGGTAGTTACAAA
>Ga0099848_1000778_pt1 | contig 14931 bp, 2 predicted proteins | sample CB_VirMetaG_3_FD_78179 | JGI IMG/M metagenome (GOLD analysis project Ga0099848, IMG submission 78179) | Freshwater to marine saline gradient viral communities from Chesapeake Bay - CB_1508_1S Viral MetaG | ecosystem: Environmental > Aquatic > Marine > Coastal | place: USA: Chesapeake Bay...
GGGTTCGTCTGGAACATCTGGAACATCTGGAACATCTGGAACATCTGGAACATCTGGAACATCTGGAAATTTAAGTTTTGAGGCATGTGATGTTAAAGAAGACGGGTCTTTGATAACTTATTATTTAAATGAGTTTGATGTCGATACTGCCTTTGTTGATAATAGAATACAATTCTTAAGCATAAATACATGTTCACTTGAGCCATCTGGAAATTTAACAGACTGCAATGCATATGGGGGGCTATTCATAACAGGTGGATTGATTGTAACAAATGATATTGAAGTTTTTGGTGGTTATTCGATTCTTGGAAATAGAAATACACATAAATTAGGCAATGAACCAAACTGCGAAGATTATAGAAACAATGGCCTTGGATTAGGAATTCTTGGATATATTCCATCTTTATTCGGGCCAGTTGGTGCTTCTAATTGGAGTGTATATGATTCGGTTGGATTAGGACACAATGCTGGATATAATTTTACATCGGGATCGCGTACAATTATAATTGGCTCAAGTGCGTCTGTTAATTATACATCTGGCAGCGACAATATTTTCGTTGGATATAATGTTGGTCCATTAGACCTATCATATAGGAATATATTTATAGGTACTAACGTAGCGAAAGAACTACAAGAAGGAAATGAAAACGTAATAGTAGGATATAACGCAGCCCAACAACTACAGGCAGGTAGTTACAATACCATATTAGGTGCATATGCCGCAGAAAATGCAGGCTATATATCAGCAAGTATAGCGATTGGGTATCATACGTTAAATAATGCTGGTATTGCAACAGAGAACAACATAGTAATCGGGTATGATGCATTGAGTTATGCAGCTGCTCCATCTGGTACAATTGCAATTGGTGATTTTGCTGCACAAAATACAACGCAATCATATGATTCTGTCATAATTGGTAGATTTGCAAATAAAAATACGCAAGAAGTAAACCAATCAATAACAGTTGGTTCATTTATATTTACTAATGGTATTTTACAAGAAAGATCTACGTTAATGGGAAGTGACGTAGCAACTGAACTTGGATATTCGTATAGAAACGTTTTTATTGGGAGTGGCGTTTTAGAAAATGCAACAGCGGGTGCTACTGTAGAAGATAGCATAGCTATCGGAAATAGTGCAGGGCGTTTTGTAAGTGGAAGTTTGTCTAATTTAATTTTAATCGGACGGGGTGCTGGACTATCTAATAAAGCAAACGGAATAATAGCAATTGGAGATTCTGCACTAAACCTTGGCAATAACGAAGCAGCTGATACGATCGCTATTGGAAACTTTACTTTAACTAATAACTCATCGGGCGATAGCAATATAGCAATCGGCCCGTCCGCAATGGCAGAAAATACAACAGGGTTTTATAATTTAGCCATCGGAGATAATGCATTGGCATCTAATGTTTTAGGTGTAAGTAATATAGCTATTGGTAGGTTTGCGTTAACAAATCCAACTAAATCATCGTTTAATATTGCAATCGGGCCGTTTGCACTGTTTAACAGCCAAACAACAGTGGGTTTGTTGGCATATAACATTGCCATGGGATATGAATCCCTTGGGGTTGGATACGATACAACAGCGCTGTCACAGGATGAACTATCTGCAAACATTGCAATTGGATTCCAAGCAAATAAATTTACCTACCAAAATGTGGAAAATAACGAAGGTAATATTGCATTAGGTAATCAAGCACTTTATACCGGATCTAAAAAAGATTCTATTGCAATTGGCCACATGTCAATGCCAAACCTATCGAATATTACAGGATCTGTTGACACAATAGCTATTGGAAAAACTACACTTTATTCTGCACAAAAAACAATTAGGAACACGGCAATTGGAGACTCTGCTTTATACACAGCATAACAAATCTCAGATTCTATTGCAATTGGACACCAATCGATGTATTCAGCATCTTCATATGCTGATTATAACATTGGAATAGGAAATCAAACACTTACGTTATTAAATGCAGTAGATTCTTCTTTAACATACGGAACGATGAATATCGCAATTGGCAATAATGCGATGGAATCAAGTAGTCTTGCGCAAGGAAATATTGCAATAGGATACAAGTCACAGCAGAGTCAATCTAATGGTAGATATAACGTTTCTATAGGATGGGAATCATTTACATCAGCAGTCGGTATACCTCCATTTTTCCAATCAAATTACAACGTAGTTATAGGTGCATTGGCTGCCTATAAGCCTCTATTCGCATATACATCGGTAATTGCCGGATATAAAGCATTTTATGCGACTAATGACACAGAAATTGTTTATGATTCTGTTCATATTGGAGCGTATGCGTCTGAGCATTTAAAGTCTTCTGTTGAAAATATTGGAATTGGTGCATATACACTGTGGGGAAATGAAGCAGATTCAACGTTAAGATATAATATAGCGCTTGGACACGAAGCCGCTAGATATCTTGCAAGTGGCTCCGAATATAACTTCTTTGGAGGTTACAGAGCAGGGTATATGAGAGGCCCAAGTTCAACAATAATACCAGGAAAAGCAACAAGCACAATTGCAATTGGAAATTATACTGCAGTTAGTCAAAGCTTATTAAATTCTTCAATATTAATCGGAACTGATGTTTTAAGAGAGTCTGAGTCTGGTACTGTAAATAACGGACCAATTGAAGATGTTATTTATATCGGACACGGCTCCGGTAAATATTCATACAATGAAGGACCGGATACACATAAAAACAGCATTGCAATTGGAAATTATTCCCAAGAACACATAACAAACGAACGGGATTCATATAATATTTCTATTGGAAACAAATCTCTTAGAAAAAATAAGAGTGGTGAATATCTCGGTGAAAATATCGTAATCGGTCATGAAGCAGCTGAAAGTGCCAGTATGCAATATTCAATTGCAGTTGGTAACTTAGCTCAAAAATGGGTTTATGGAAAATACAATGTTTCAGTTGGTCAATCAACGTTCATGGGATATGATTATACGGATTTGGAGCCATCTTTAACACAAAGCAGAAACGTGTTTGTTGGCGACGAAGTTGCTAAAAATTCAATAGCACTTCTTGATAACGTTGGTATTGGATATCAAGCACTTTCAAACGCCGGAAAATTATCAAGACATATTGCCATTGGTGCATACGCACTGAATAACGCAGATAACAACGTAGGAGCAGGTTACTCTGAGCTGTCTTCTTCAATTGCAATCGGCTATAAGTCAATGTATTCTTACATTGGCAGTAGCAATGCAATAGATGGAGCAAACATTGCGCTCGGTGAATACAGCTTAGGTGATACAATTTTTACACGTGATACCATTGCAATCGGATTTGAAACAGCAAGAGGAGCAGATGGTCAGTCACCACAGTCTGATAAGTCTATTGCAATTGGTTCATATAACTTGCATAAGTTTGAATCCATTGATAGCATCATATCTGTGGGATATAAAGGACTGTATAATTTTGTAAGTGGAAGTGATTTAATATCAATAGGAAACAGCGCACTTTACAATTATATATCTGGTAGTAAAAATATTGCTATCGGAAATGAATCGTTGTATACAAATGAAACAGGTACATATAATATTGCAATCGGCAATAAATCAATGTATTCATCATCTGTAAATTTAAGTAATAACATTGCGGTTGGCGTAGAATCTCAATATTATAATTTTGCTAACAACGAAGTATCAACTGAAGTCAGCGGTAATATATCGTATGGTCATTATTCATTAAGAAATATAACATATGGCCGTGGTAATATTGCGGTTGGCTATAAATCTATGTACGGAAACTCAGACCTAACAGCATCCTTGTTCGGTCCACTTGATAATATTGCAGTTGGGAATTATGCATTGCATAATGTATATTCCGCCTCACAAAACATTGCAGTTGGAAATTATGCACTCGAACAAAATGCATTTGGGGATTACAACGTTGCAATCGGTGGATATGCATTAAATAGACTATCGGCACAAACAGAATCTGTAAGTAACATAGCAATAGGATACAGAGCTGCGTTTAATGTTCAATCTGCATCAAATGATGTAGTTATTGGACGAGAAGCACTAAACTCAAGTGTAAGCCAAGGTGAAAACGTTATAATCGGAAGCCTTGCTGGTAATTTTAAAGGCACACTCACAAATAATGAATATGGTGATATAATACAAACATCAACCGTTTCGCCTTATTATAGTGTTCTTATTGGTAATTCTAATTCATTTAATTCAACGGGAAGTAATTTTGAAGGTGTTATATCAATAGGAGCTGGATCTCTTATTGATTCTAGAATTGAATCTACATTCTTTATACCAGTAGCATTCCAAAGATCACCGGGAATACTTGTGATCGGTGGGGATTCGGTAAGAAACCACTCCAGAATATTGACTGGATTGTTGGCGATTGGTAACAGAATAGCGGCAACAGATTTAAATGGAACAATTGATAATTCATTATTAGTTGGAAATGGAATACTTGAACTGGCAAATCTTGGAAATATACAACCACTGTCAAAAGCTGCAAATGTTTTGGCTATTGGTCATAACATTGCCGAACAAGCAGAATTTCTAATGACAACAGAATCGTTTTCTGAAGGTGTTTATTATGAAGACACATCCATACTTACAGCAATTGGATACAGAGCGTTTTCAGAAGCAACATCTAGCACAAGTAATTTGGGGATTGGTTCTTACGTGGGCGCACATTCAACAGGTAAATTCAATTTATTTGTTGGAAACAGTGTTGCATTTGACAGCAATGGAGATAACAACGTAGTAATTGGAAATGAATCCTTTAATCTTGGTGTTGGTATACTGGCAGAGGGAATAAATAACACACCACAAACAGTGTTGCTTGGACAAAGACAATCTTCATCTAACAACAATACTGTTGTTGGAAATTATACATTAAGAAATGCAATCGCAAATAATGTAACATCAATTGGATACAATAACTTAGACCTAGGCTTTACACAGAGACTTGGCGAGGCCATGTATGGTGGTTTAGATTATTATGTATCATCTGTGTCTCCATACGCGGTAACTGCATCAAATGTTGTTACGATTGGAAACAAGATAGGCCGGTATTCATCATTCGTAACCAATTCGATTATGATTGGTGACTTTGTAGGTGGTGATGTTCATGGCTTTGATAAGATTATTGCGATTGGAAACTATTCGCTCGGTGCATATGACTACGCTACAGAATTAGCACTTGTTCCAAGTGTAACAGATGGAACAGCTGTTACACATTCAAATAATTTATCCATCGGACATTATTCTTCGTATTATTTGAAAAATGGCGAATTCAACACTGCGATTGGAAATGAGGCATATTACAATGCATATGACAGAATTGGTAATTCATTATTTGGAAATGAATCTGGATATCATTTAGGTCAATATGAAAGGTTAATAGGCGAATCTATTGAATGTGGTACTGGTAACTATAATACGTTTGGTGGATATCTATCCGGATGGGGTATTGGTAAAGTTATAAATGGAGCCAATTTGGTTGCCGCGTATACGGCACCCGTTGCACCAGGAAACGACCCTCTACCTACGGTTTATTATACTATAGATACATCGAATGCAGCAGGCACACCAGATAGAAATACAATATTTGGATCGGATGCATTGCCTAATCTGTACAATGCATGTTTACCATTCCCAACAATAAATCCGCTAGTTAATTCAAGTAGAAGTAATTCTGATGCAGGAAATACCCCATCTAGGGAACAACTTAATGCGTTATGGCAATCTGCCGTTTTAGGATTTTTTACAGATCCAAATTCACCCGCACCAACAAGTATAACCGCTGAAATGCTTTCTTATGAACAGGGCAATTTAAACGTTGCAGTGGGGTATAAATCTGGATTTGAATTAGTAGCTGGCGGTAAAAACGTTTATATAGGAGCGGGTGCCGAAGGTGGTATTGATTGGGAAAACAAAGAAACCAAAAATGGACCTACTGAATATAGAAATGGCAATAATAATATTGTAATTGGATTTAATGCTCACAAATCAGACCCGATTATGAGCAATGAAATAACAATTGGAAATCCAAATCATGAAGCAGCCAGGTTAGTAGGACAGATGGGTGCTTGGTTATATCCATCTGATGCGAGAGATAAAACTGATACTGGAAGCTTTAATGTCGGTCTTGATTTTATAAAATCATTAAATCCTAAATCTTATAAATGGGACTCGCGCTATAACTACGCATCAGGATCAGGCTCAGACGGATCATATACATCTAGCAATTATTATATAGGATTTATAGCACAAGAATTTTATGAAAGTGTTCAAACACACATAGAACCTGATTATAGAGCACCGTGGTTTAATTTAGCTAAACAGATTAGAAAAGACAACAGTGAATATTATGATGTAATAGAAATCGCACCTACACTGACCATTGTACCACTTGTAAATGCAGTAAAAGAATTAAGCCAATATGTAACCGGATCCGCAACTGGATCTTATACTGGATCATTTACAGGATCAATGCTTGCATCTGAAATTGTAGTGGATAGCTTATATCAGAAGTCAAATATTCTTTCAATAGATACATTAGATCAAGCGTCATATTCCAACAAATTGTTTAAGGCTGTCAATGGATATACATCTGGTTCTAATCCGACTGGATCTGCTGGTAGAATTGCTGTTCGAGTAGGATTATTAGAGTCTGAGTCTATACAGTACCCAGATTTAGCAGCCATGAATGGCGTGTGTAGTGGATACCTAACAGCTACTAGAATAGATAGCGGGTCTGAGGCAAATGTATATCGCTATAATTTTGTAACCAGATATGAAAATAATACACTTTCAATTATAACAGAAAGCATATCTACGGTGTATCAAGACAATTCAAATTGGAACATAGATTTCAAAGTTGAATCGAACAATATTGTATTTTATGTATATGGCGAAAGTGCAACAGAAATATCATGGGCAAATAACGTAGAGTTTAATTATACAAGCGTCATAAGACGTTCAGAATCAACAGGATGCACTACATGTAATTATACAGAAGTTTTTGGATTTTCACCGACTAAGATAACGATTGATCAAATATAAATTAAATGTTTAATTTTTATTTTGAATCAAAAGTTTAAAATATTTATTAATAAAAATATTACAATTTAACTGGTAAGCGATTAATGGCACGTATAAAAATAAATGAATTGGGAAATATTGAAGTAACAGGATCGGATTTTAATCGTGAAATACGCCTTGAAGAAAATGCATTGTGGTTTGATGCACCATTTATCGCAACAGATGAAATCCAATTCAATGAAATAACAAATATTCCCTCTGAATCTATAGAAAATAACTCAACCGTAAATACTATAGCTTTAAATGACACAATACCAGTAAAAACAGTTCAATCACAAACAGTAGATTCTGCATTATTAAATAATTCGGTAAATATTGTAAATACTGTTAAAGACTACTCGGGTAAAAATAAAACTTCTTTTTTTGGAATAAGTGGTTCAAACTTTAGCCCTGAAAAAGTACTAGAGGCAAATGCACAAAGATTTAACTACCCAGATAATGGGCAACTTAGCACTAATGGTGCTGTTCTATTTGAAATGCATGAGTTTTGGCCGGAAATAGGATATACAGTTACACCAAACTCAGGATCAGAATATACTGGGTCTGGTTATTTTTCTAATGTTGGTGGTTTAACTGCGTTTGAATATGATGCTGTAAATGCCAAGAAACAAAAACCATATTGGTGGTCATCTGATAATGATGTAGACTACGTAAAAGATAAAAATTTATCGTCTGAAACTGCTATTGAATTAGGAGGTGCATATTTCGCATCGCCAAACGTAAGGTTAAAGCGAAACTATATACCAAACATCTTTAAAATTGGATTTTTACACCATTCTATATTTCAAACAGCTGGATATCCGCTTGAATATACTGAGATAAGTGGTGGCATTAAACCTCCAAAATTAGCGGATTCTGTTATTGCTGACTCAAAAACAGAATTAAATGCAGACGCAACACAAACAGAAGATTTAAACTCCGTATATAAGGATTTTATTTTTGACTCATTTCAAGTTGGCGATCCTGTAAAAATAACATATGGTCTTTGGGAAGGTAGTGTTGGATATGATGTAAATAACACGCCATTTGATTTGCTTTGGGGTTTTGCTGGTTCTTGGCAATCACCTGCGTTTAAAACAAAAGGAATTTCTACGGCTGGAACTGCATTCGACTTTACCGGTAATATATTTAATTCTTCGCTAAAGCATAACTTTCCATTTTATGAAAACCCTGAATTTAAATTTGAAGCGGCAAAATATTTTGCGGAATGGACCTTTAATACATCATTTGCAGATCAAAACCCACTTGCACCTACGTTTAATTCACAGTTTGATACTGAAGGTATAGGCAACGATGCTGCTAAAAAATATTATAGATATGCAAGATATTATTGGACAAATGGTGCAACCGGCTGGGTACAGGGAGCAACAGACCCCTCAATTGTTGATGTAGATAACTTTGATGACTACGGATCAGAACCGGCATATAAACTAAATACGACTGGAAAAACTAGAATTTCAGAGCAGATTCCCGTAAGTACATTAGGTGACTATAGAAATATAACAGATCTTAAAAAATACAATACACTAAGACGAATTGATACACGAGATATAATATGAGGAAACCCAAATAAACTTTCGTTGGCATTAAACCCATCTGTATTTGCAGAAATAGCAAGCGTACCACCAAAATATACAACAGAAAAATATGCAAATGTAGACAAAGTAAAGAATTATGTTAAATTCTTAAAATCAAAGGGAATCTATTTGGTCACAGGTGAATGGATAACTCCATCATGTGCAGGATTTAAACCCGGTAGATTAATATCACTGTATGTTCCAACTAAACGATCATTCGTACAAAATTCGTCATATGATATACAACTACATTTAAGAGTTCTCCAAAACACCTCAAAAATAGAAAGCTACAGGGCAGGGCAATTTTCGGTGGAATTAGAAGAAAACGGAGAAAAGCGCGGTAAACTAACACTTGAGCAAAAGCAAGGGGAATCTACATTTACGATGTGGGATATTAACGGTCAGCGCAGAGACACTTTATATGCTGATGTTAATATTTTAACACACACTGCTTTTATTGAAGCAATTTATAATCCATACAACGCGTCATTGATAAGCGGCCATTTAGAAATCGGAAACGCATTTTTAGAAAATAACCAAGCAACATTGTATGCGTCAGAACCAATATTTGCACCCGCCTATCAAATACCAATACTACCGAATAATGAATCCAATGACCCAGATAACTTAGAATATTCAGATGTATCATGGTATAACTGGCTATCAGTTGAAGACGAATATAATGGATTTAAAAAAGCCCTAGTTACACCATATACTACCGCAACTTCATGGGAAGCGGCGGCTTCTAATTTAGATTTTAATAGTATTTATCAAACCGCAACCGATGCTACATTAGACCTTCAGTTGGGCATAGAATACCCAGCATATAAATCGTTGAGTACTATGTTAGTTTGGGATTATTTAGCTAACATAAATGAAAATACACCTTATATAATTGGCGGGCCTGGAAATTCTGAACAAACACCATGTGTACCAGATACAGATCCATGTGATCCTATAGAAGTCGATAGTGACAATGGCATATTATTGTTCATGTATGACACAGACCCAGCAAACCCACCAACAAAAGCTAGAATATTTTTATATGATTTAGAAAAGAATATTATACGGTTGCTGTACACTGCACCAGACGTCACATTTGGGTTCTTATCTGACAGCGTTTCTGCAATTTGTTCAAACGTAGATAGAACAGACCCGGATAACCCTGTGCCTTATTTTTATTTAATGGATATTCGGTATCCGGATTATTACCTAATAAATAAGTTTAATTTTTCTGGCACATTGGTAACAACATATAAGATAACACAAAACCCTATAGAAGTCATAGCATCAGCGATAACTGATGATAACATTTTATATTATAGCGCCGGTGGAGCTACAATGTTTGCAGTGGATTTAAACTCAGCAGATATTGATAATAATATAGATACGGTAAACACCGTAGTTATTGGAATACCTGGAATATCACTTGCTAGCATCCAAGGCGATATCGCATATATCCCAGATTCCACTAATCCAAAATTAGTATGGACGTATTATAACAACACAATCCCGGGTGGGCGATCAGAATATGCTGTATTTAATGTCAATCCAAATGATCCATATGATGTAACGTATAGCTATTCATTCCCCGTCTCGAATAGAGGGCAGAACCTTAGAGGATTATTCGGTGCATTTACAGAAAAGAATATCGCTGCACAAACGTATGATCTTGGTGGATTCGTAACATCAGATAATAATGTTTATAAAATGTCAGCTCCCGGAACTGCTGAACTAATGGGAAATATTGTAGACCTGACAAGAGATCAATATGATTGGAAAAGCATCGTTTCTACTTCAGATGCATCGCAAGTCTTTGGTATAAAAATTCTACTACCAAGAGACTGTGCTAACGGAACATCTGGATCATCTGGCTCTTCTGGGTCCTCTGGTTTTTCTGGAACTTCTGGGTCTTCTGGGAAATCCGGGTTACTGGGATCATCGGGTACAGACGGCTCATCTGGATCATCTGGAAGTTCTGGTCAATCTGCAACTTCTGGCACATCGGGATCTTCTGGATTTGATGGTGATATAGGATCATCGGGATCTTCTGGTTCATCTGGATCATCTGGAACAGCTGGTTCATCTGGAACAGCTGGTTCATCTGGAACAGCTGGAACAGCTGGTTCATCTGGTTCATCTGGAACAGCTGGTTCATCTGGTTCATCTGGATCATCTGGAACAGTTGGTTCATCCGGAACAGCTGGTTCATCTGGTTCATCTGGCGAATCTGGAGCAACTGGCTCATCTGGAACATCTCAATCATCGGGAACAGCTGGAACTGGTCGCGGCATATTACAATGCCAAACAGACGAACCAGACCTTACAAAACGAAATAACACGGATAAAGAAAGCTATTCTAATTCGGTCTTTACATACTTCAATACATTATCGTATGTTTCTAAAACTGGGATAAATAGAGAAGATATAGAAACGGTAGGAAATGATAACATATTTGTAAGTAAGAAATTGAAAATAGAATATATTGACTCGTGTTCATACAATTCAATTATTCCAACATCATTATGCGATGACTTTAGAGCTGTTGTTATTTCCGGAAGTATCAAACCATATTTAGACTTAAATCTTACATATGATCCATTAAAAACTAATGCAGGTGTTCCTACTGACCCTGCATATGCTTCATATTTTATTGGCGGAAACTACGGAAATTTCGGAATATATTGCACAGATGATAGAAACAATGTCTTAGGAAAACGAGATGTAACTCCACTTAATTTGACATTATTGCAACAAATTAAAAACGGATCAATATTCCCGTCATTAAATATTCCAAATTGCAATGATTTAAATAAAACATTATTTGGTATAGATAACGTACTGGTAGGAGAAAATAATTACACTGAAATAAACTCTGTTTATAATTCTATTGTTTCTAAAAGTATAGCAATTGGAGGATATACACATTTCGCCACCGCAGCTGTGCCAGAAATACAAAATCTAGCAGTCGGTGGAGATGCCGTAGTACTTCACGATAAACCAGAACTTATATACTGGGAATTGTCTGACCCGAATGGATTTGGATTTCCAATACCAATTTCAAGTTCTGTACAATATGATTTAACAGATGACTTTAAATGTGGAGCATTTTTATATGATATCCAACAAAGTTATAATGATTGGCAGTTTGGGCCATATCCATCTGAAGATGCCTACAACCTAGCAACACCAGCGTCTACTGAGTATAATCAACCAAAGACATATGGAGATTGTACTTTGAGAGTAACATTTGTGTATTCAGGCAGCAGAGAAATCGCTATAAGCCCATATACAAATCAGTATGAAATATATGAATATAACATGGCAGATCCATTCCATGTACAGGATTTTATATACAACCGTTTACCGGGTACAACACAATTAAGCGAATCCCTACAGTATTATTCAAATCAAAATGTTTTTATTGGCTATTCAACTGCACAAAATCTGGATACATCAAAAAATAATACCATTATAGGCAATTATTCATTGAATACTGGATCTGGTATATTGTTATCTGGTGGAACTTTGTATGAAAAGCCCGTAAAAACAAACTTTACAACGATTGGTCACAAAACTGCATATAGCACAATCAGAACTTCTGAAAATAATGATTTAGTAGATACATTAAATGATGTATCGATATTACAAGGATTCTCGCAAGAAGTTAATATTTCCATTGGAAGTATGGCGCATGAAAATGTAAATACAAATAGGTCAAGTTTTTCTAATATATCGATTGGCTATAAAGCACAGAATTTATTAAGCGGATCTAACAATTTAACAATTGGTAATGAGTCTTTCATAAACTCTGAAACATATAATACAGGGTCCGTGTACTCTACTAGAAACACAGTTATAGGAAATAAGACACTTCATAAGTTTGGTACAGTTGGACAAAACGTCCTTCCAGAACAAGACCAATTAACAAATCTTTATGGAAAGGTAGAGGACAACACGATAATCGGTAGCAGCAATTTCTTTTACAATACATACAATTCAATAGAAATTCCCGGCGCATCCTTGGCGTCTGGTGTAAATTCTACTGTGTTGGGTAATTATAATTTTAGATCATTGTTGAATATAAGCAGCTCGGCTGTAATTGGATATGGAAACTTATTAAATGCCTTACATGTAAAAACCTTAGAAAATACAACAATTGTTGGAAGCGGAATATTTTCACAGTCATCAGCAGACGAAGATAGATCTACATTAATTGATAATACGGTAATTGGTGTAAATTCGCTGTCAGGTATGCCTTTAACACCAAACTCGTTTTCTAATTTTCATTTTGGGAAAAATACGGTAATCGGGTCTAATACATTTAAGACCGCTCAGTCTACAACAGTTTCTGAAAGTGTAATAATAGGAACAAATTCTGGTAAAAACACAGTCCCTGGTACCGGAAGAGATGGTTTTGGTAATCTTGTGCATAATAATGTACTTATAGGAACAGATAGTTATGATGTTAACATAGCAAAAAATTCAGTTCTTATTGGAAATAAATCTGCAAAATATGGAGTTCAAAGTACAGTACCGGATATGGTTCCTGCGGAATTATATAATACTGTAATAATAGGAAATAATGTAAATGCTTCATTGGACCCGCAAGTACACATTGGACACAATTCTGTGCATGGATTTGGTTTAAATGGGTTTGTATCAACACCACACGATCCTATATATTCCGTAACTATTGGAAATAATATATTAGAAAAAGGATATTACACGGATCTGAGTGCGTCATTCCAAGAAAATGTTTTTGGATTCTCTAATCAATTTTATAATATAATCGGCAACAATGTAGCAAGATTTGTATTGGACCACAGAGATCCCGATACAACAACAGCACTGGATGAATTCTACAGTTTAAATACGGCAACTGATAACAATTCAATTAAAAAATCATTGCTCGTGATTGGTAATAACTCCGTGATTGGAAATCAGGGTACAGATGAAACACCAATCCCTACAGTACTTAGGGGATCTATTTTAGTAATAGGCAATAAATCGTATGTAAACCCGCAAGTAAGAGCAGTGGATATTGGAAACGCATACGCATTTTTTGAAACAGATATAGAATTGGATTCACAATATCAACACAATTCTATACTTACAATCGGACATAATACACTTCTGAACGATGTGAGTGGATCTGTAAACATAGCAATCGGAAAAAGTGCACTTGAATATGAAACCGTTGCTAATTACAATATAGCAATCGGCTATGAATCACTGTACACTTCACTTTTAGTAAAAAATACAATTTCAATTGGACATAGTGCTGGATTTTTTCAACAAAACAATGGTAACATTTTTATTGGAAACAACGCAGGATATGGAAAAAATGTTTTCTACTCTACAAACGGTGTACCATCTTTGCCATCACGTGGACGCGATCCCAAAGACAATATTTTAATAGGACATTATGCTGGGTATGAAATAGGCGCAAGACCATTTATAGAAAGCGGCAGTGTTGGCAATATTGTTTTTGGAAATCAAATACACTCTAATTATGGAACTGCAACCGGAAGCTTTTTAAATTATGAATACGATTTCCTAGGAACGCCATATGCAAGACACCCAGAGTTTCCCGATTTTGATTATCCATTGATAACTGATTCGAGAAATTCGGAAACAATACCCGGCACTCTTAATGATGGAAATCTAAATATTGCATTTGGAGAGGGAACGCTTACAAAGGTAACATCTGGTAATAATAATATTGCACTTGGATTCCAAGTATTTTGGAGAGGGATTGTTCCTGGCTATGGTGGTGGAATTGGATATGCGCCATCTGCATCTGATAGCTGGAATATCCCAGGGGATGCGGCTGATAGTATTGCGCTTGGCTACCGGGCGATGATGTATGGATCTAGAAACAGTCAATCAATTGCAATAGGCCACCAAGCATTAACACACGATGAATATGGACTTGGTTCGGTTGCAATCGGATATGCAGCGATTGGAAATTCAATACGTTCACACCAATACCAAACTGCAATTGGAGCAGGTGCGTTAAACAGAATTGAAGACGATTATAATATTGCATTTGGTTACCGTGCTCATTATAATAATGGGTTGGTGCCATTAACAAATGTAAATAATACAATTGTAATTGGTGATAACGCTAACCTAAATGCAATAAGCCCAGAGCAACAGAGTGCAGATCAAAATAATATAATTGTTATAGGAAAGCTGGCAAATACAAATGAAAACCCAAGAATAACTGATGATATATCTGGA
>Ga0099848_1000779_pt1 | contig 14917 bp, 8 predicted proteins | sample CB_VirMetaG_3_FD_78179 | JGI IMG/M metagenome (GOLD analysis project Ga0099848, IMG submission 78179) | Freshwater to marine saline gradient viral communities from Chesapeake Bay - CB_1508_1S Viral MetaG | ecosystem: Environmental > Aquatic > Marine > Coastal | place: USA: Chesapeake Bay...
ACTAAGGAACCTGTTATGGATGCATCTCCATCTCTTGATCCATCCCATTCAGATGCTGGTATATTTGTCAATCCTGATCCGTCTCCTACAAAAGATCCTGAGAATATTGATCCTGAGATGGCTAAAGTATCTGTAAAGTCTATAATAACATTAGAGCCTGATAATGTTAACGAACCAGTAATTACTGCATCCCCATTATATGGGAATATATTTAGATTAGTTAATCCTGAACCATCTCCTTGAAAAGAACCGGAAAATGAACCTGATAATATACTACCGGAAGCCTGTATTCCGTTAAGATTTAGTCCTGTTAAACCACTACCGTCTCCAACAAAAGATCCAGAAAAGACAGAACCTGAAATGGCTAAAGTATTTGTAAAGTCTACTGTGACAGAAGAACCAGATACTATAAACGAACCGGTAATATTTGCATCACCATCTCTAGAACCATCCCATTCTGCTGTTGCAGTGATATTTGTCAATCCAGAACCATCTCCATAAAAGCCTTCAGAAGCTGTAACACTCCCGGTAATTATAAGGTTGTTCTGAAATATGTGTTGATTAGCCATGTTTTAAATTATTTATACTTGTCTTTTAAACGCTGTGATTAGCATATTTACTTCATAAGTTCCTGTTGCTGCATCTAGTTGTAATGTTGCTGTTGAACCATCAGATGTAATACTAAAGGATGTATCGTTAATAGCTCCATATGCTATAGTATGGGAGTCGTTTATAGTAGCACCTGATGATTGATCCCATGCACCTAATAATGTCCCTATTTTCTTTTCATTTTCTGCACTATTAGTTAAAGAATAATCTGCTTTGAATCCTGTATATCCCGTGGATGTGTTTATAGTAAAACTCTGCAGATTATAAGTACCAGACAGACTACTTGAGTGTATATGTATAAGTTCTACTCCTGGTGATCCAGGGTATCCTGTAGATGCTATAGTTATAGTGTTTGATACATCTAAAGCTCCAGATATAATCAAAGAGCCTGTTATATTTGCATTACCGTCTCTAGATCCATCCCACTCAGAAGTAACTCCAGTTAATCCTGATCCGTCTCCTACAAATGAACCACTGAATGATCCACTTACTCCTCCTTCGGCTCCTAGAAAGTTTACATTTTCACTAGACCCAGATACTGTTAAAGATCCTGTAATTACTGCGTCCCCATTATAAGGAAATACAGTGGCTGTAATCCCGGTTAAACCTGATCCGTCTCCTACGAATGAACCTGTAAATGACGACCCTGTTACACCTCCTGCAAATTCTAATTGCTGGGTTGAGAAATCACCATAAATTAAAGGAGTGCCAGAAGAAGAGGCTATGTATAGTTTATTGCTTTGATCTGTAGGGAAAGTGGAAGGGCCAGCTTTGTAGCCAATATAGACATTGCTTTTACCGTATCTAAGATTTCTACCGGCACAAGAACCTAAAGATGTATTAAAATTAGTCTGGTTGGAACTGAATGCTAATGCATTTCTTAGAGCATCATGTCCTATACCGGTATTATAGTATCCATTCCTAATCTGGTATAAGCTAAATCCTCCTAAAGCAGTATTGTAGGCACCGCTTTGAAGTCCTTGAAAGGATAAAGTACCTATTCCGGTATTATAGGTTGGATTACCCACTGTAAACGCTGATGCAGCTCCGCATCCTATAATTATATTATTACTTCCTCTTAACCCTCTTAAAGCACATTGTCCAATAGCAACAGAATTGGTACTTCCTGATACCATTGATTGATACCCTATACTAACAACATTAAAAGCATTTGCATAGTTTCTAGCTTGGTACCCTATAATTACACTATTTAAAGCTCCACCAGCAGTAGCGTTATCTTTACCTATACTTATTGTTGTGGTAGAAGGATTATAAATTTTTATATTTTGATCAATAGTAGTAACACCTTTGAGATCAATAGTAGGGGTTGAGCCTGATACTACAAAAGAGCCTGTTACTGATGTTGGTCCTTCTACAGATAAGCTACCAGAAATAATCGCTGATCCTGTGTAAGGAAATGTATCAGCTTGCACTCCGGTCAATCCGCTTCCATCTCCTACAAAAGATCCAGAGAAGACAGAGCCTGATATTGCAGATATTTGAGTAAAATCAATTACGTCAGCACTTGTTGATCCGGAAACTGTTAAAGATCCGGTAAACGCAGCTGAGCCGCTAAAGGTCCCATCCCATCCTTGACTTACTACTAGGTTAGTTAGGTTAGACCCGTCTCCGTAAAAAGACCCGCTAAATACCGAGGCTGATACTTGAGAGTTAAATGTGACTTGACCGGTAGAAAAATCTCCTAAAATTAAAGGAGTATCTGATGCGGCATTATTAATGTATAGTTTGTTTGATTCTGCTATTGATGATGCTGGTCCGGCTGCATTACCTAAATGAACGTTACCGTTACCTGATGTTAGGTTAAATCCAGCTGAAGCTCCTACAGATACGTTATTGTTCCCACCTGTGAGATTAATAAGAGCATTAAAACCTAAAGCTACTGTAGAAGTAGCTGCTAATGCATTTTGAAGGGAATTTACACCTAAAGCAGTGTTTAATCCCCCTGTTAAATTTCTACTTGATCTATACCCTATTCCTACGCTGGCTTGAGCTCCAGATATAGTATCTCCTGCTTGTCCTCCTATAAAGATATTATAATTTCCATCATCCTGATTTACTCTACCGGCTATCGTTAATAGATTGCCGTCAAATCGTAAATTGGATTCTCCGGCAAGTAAGCCAGGAGTACCTGTAGCTGTTACTATGTAGTTGTTTGTGTTAGGACTAATAGTTAACCCACCGGTTCCTCCGTTAAGAGGTATTCTATGATAATCTGTAGATACTCCTGTATCGAAATGTAGCCATAAAGTATCTCCACCGTCTTGAACAGAACTAGAATAAATAACTGATCTAAAGTTATTATCCATCTCATCATGAGTCAGAGAAGCTTGTTTTACTGCTCTATATGTAATTCCCGGTATTGCCATTTTATATCTTTATTATAAATATCTTTTTTAATTCTTTATACTCCTACATAAATTATAAATGCTAAAGCATAATACGGTGGTAGGTTCTTATTAGCTGGGTTTACACCTACTAATGGAATTGAATGTCGATGTGTTGCAGGGGAAGCAGCTGAAGTTGTTCTATCAATACTAAAACTCCAAAGTCCCTCTCCGTTAGCATCTGTAGAACTATTTCTATGTCTAACACTACTCATTTGATCCGCGTTGTCGATAGCACTAATATAACTTTGGCCGGCACTTTCCTCAGTAAACATAGTATCTTTGTAGGTGTGAGTATGACCTCCTCCATAACCGGTGTTACCTCCGTGATTATGTTCAATAATACTACCAGATGCAGCGTTTAAGCTATTTGATGCTCCTCCTTGTAAATTTGGGTATGCAGTACCGGCTCCGTCAGCTGTAGCTCCTACAACAAATCTATTAGTTAGGTCAGGTACCACTACCCCATTTACTGTCCCTACTCCAGCCTCACATAATCTCCAACCATCTGGTATAGAAGCTATGGTTCCTGACCACATTATAATACCTCCTTTTGGTATAGGTGCTGCTGCTATTTTTTGTACAAGTCCTGTCGATGTAGCAACTAAAGCAGAAGTATTATCTGCAGTTCCTGTTGCTATTGTTCCTACCTGTAATGTACCTGAACCGGATATATTTCCGGTTACTGTTAATCCTATATCAGAAGGAAAATTAGTATTAATACCTACCTTACCGCTTGCTTGGAATGAAGCTATAACAGTAGATGTAGCAAAATTTGCATCTGCTCCGCTTCTCCCAGTAGACTTTATAATATTAAATCCTTCTGTATTGTTACCATCTGTATTTAAATTGACAACTACATTACCTCCGTTAGTAGCATAAGGTGAAGAAATTAATAAACCTTCTGCGGTTGATCCAACAGGTACTAATCTTTTTACACCATTGGTAGTTTGGGCATTTAACTCACTAGGTATTCTTTTAAGATATGAGTGTAGAGAGTTATCTCCTGTATTTCCTATTCCTATTCCTTGGTTACCGACAGCAGTTATTTGTCTGTCAGGATTTGTAGTACCTACTCCAAATCTTTTTTGATCATTATCGTTACTTACCGTAGCGATAGGTTGAGTACCATCTCCAGAAGTTCCCTTTATAGAAAATATAATTTTACCGTACTGGCTTCTACCGGGTAGTACCTTTTGGTTAGTTAAATAGATATGAGAATTATCTATATTTATCCTACCCGCTCTTCCTATTAATTCTTGACCTTCATAAAATCTTACAACAGAATGAGGACTGTCGCCAGGTCCTGCTCCATATCCATGAAGATTAATAGCTGCAGGTCGATTACTTTCTCCGTAAATATCTAATTTAGCAGATGGATCGTTAGTTCCTATCCCTACATTATTAGATAGTTTATTAAATACAAACTGAGAGCTAGCTCCAAAAACATCGTTATCGTTAAACTGTATTTCCCTATTATTACCAGCAACAGAGGGTACCTCGATTTGTTGTTCATTTGGATTTAAATTTATACTAACATATCTAGGACCGTAATCTATTCCGCCTGGTTCATTTAAAGTAGTACTACCGGTGTAGTGCAGTCTTAATATAGTATCATCAGTATGTAATGAACTTGAATAGAAAAATTGAGATTGGTTTCTATCCATCTCATCATACGTAAGTGCCGAGCCTTTATTTACTCTAAGTACTATACTCATATTTCTTATTTTACTTTGTAATGTTAATCCAAGGCGACTCGAGAACGGTTAAGTGGTCCGCCAACCCTCATTACTGTTAACTTTATGTCTCCATAAAGATCGGACTATATCATCAGTATTTCTACTGCCGGGCGCTAAATCTGGTTATTAAGGGAACCCATTTTCCCTCCAGTAGTCTCTGAACCTTCTACAAGATGGCTTGTAGCTTGGCTGCTGATTGTCTAATCTCTAACATTGTTACGCTTTGGTAGTTAGAGCTCTAAAGAGTTTCCAGCAATTCACCCGGTTTAAATTGGACTTTTTTATTATTTTTTTCTATTCTTTATTTTTTAAAATTAAATTTCTTCACTAAATGCTACACATTCATTTGTCGAATTTGAAACGAATTCGCAATCAGCTGGTGCTTCATTTAATAAATAGCTCCTTATTATGTCTCTGAAAAATGTTCTGCTTTTATTTAAAGGGCTTGCACTTTCATCATATTCTCCTCCACCGCTTTGAGTGAAATCAAAAGTAACATAGTATCCTCCAGTTGTAGGATCTAATATTTTAGTTGCTGTTACATCTACGTAACATCTCGATACTAGTCCAGTTCTTCCAATAGTTGTATTTTGTATAACATTAAAATCTACTGTATCAAAAATCTCTTGTCTTGCATTTGATCTTTTACAAATTGTAGTATTGGATGTTCTCTTTCTGTATAGAACGTAGCCTCCGTATGAATACTTTCTATGAGAATTGTCACCCCAAAGATCGCCATTTCTTCGAGTACCTTTACCTGTTTTTTGATAGTAATTACGGAAAGTAAAGTAGTACGTACAAGTAGTTACTGGGTCAGAGATTGATTCTTCTTGAGGATCTATAGGAATAAATTCTGCTGTTCTACCTCCTGCAAGTCTGTTTGCTCCAAAATTCATGTCTAGTTTTACTATAATAGACATATCAGTTTCTTGAGATTTAGGAGTTGGTCTTCCTAATTTTCCAACTGCCATTAATTCATTAGAATCATTATATAAGCCAACAGTAGTTATGTATGGACTAAAGTCTGAGCCTGATACTAGGTCTGCAATTTGTCCATCGGTGGTTTGAAGTGCAGATTTATTTAATGTAAAATTAAATTCATGAGTTTTAATCTTACAGTGGTAGTTATGAGTAAAAATAGGTAAGTTAGATTTCCATCTTAATACTGCATTGAAGTAGTGGTTGTAATACATTGCAACTACCTCATTAGTAATTATCATCTGTCCATGAGTATATATCACATTACCTACATATACTCTAGGTATAGAGTATTTAAAGTACAACCTACCTTCTCCATCATCCACTATTTCATTACAGTTCCTAGCTGTACCTGTGGTATCTAAATACTGTCCGGGAGTAGGATCTGTTTCTATTACATAATTTGATTCATTTTCAATATAATCAGGACTATTAAAATTACAATTTTGTCCCAAAGAACCAAATAAAAATTCTACATTTTCTATATACAGGTTATCTTCAGGAAGAATAGAGTCAACTCCATCTTCAGTAGAGTAGTTGTTAATTACATAATTATCAAAACTACCGCTTTCTGCACTTCCGCTACTAATTAGATCTGGAGTAATAGAAACAGAGTACGGTTCTATGTGGGTACCGTACATCTCCTTAGGTAGGGAAAATAAAGCTATTCTTTCGTATAAGTAACGTGAACCGCTTACTTCGTAAGATGATTGTAAATAAGCTTCGTAAGAACTACTAGTAATAAGCACAGAGTTTTCGAAGTCTTTATAGTACAGGTGATCTATACTTTCATAAATAAGTCTCCTATTAAATACTGAGCTTTCTGTAGTCTGGGTGTTACCTGCAACTACATTATCTACACTTAGAGAATAATAATCTCCAGAACCTGATAAACCAACAATGTTGTTTATTCCTAACTCTCTATACTGACTTCCACTAGCAATCCATGACTTACGGGAGGTATAAGTCGATATATACGCATCTTGTTGATTTAGTTTTTTGTAAGCACTCATTCATTAATAATCAAGTTTGATTCTAACTAAGGCTTCTTTTGTAAAGTCTTTTAGAAGAGGTCTAGATAACTTAGCTACCCCTAATAGATCGTTATTATCGTTATATAATCCTACTGTTGTAATATATGCTTGAGGAGAGTTAATCATTACATCGTGACGTAATTCTCCTGAGCTAGTAATATAGGATGGGTTTGTAGAGTAGTTAAATTCACTATTACGTACTCTAACAAATACAAAATTTGAAGAAATTGTTTCTTCAGACTGTAACTTGAATGAGTCACCTGTCTTAATTAAATCGAACAATCTTTGATGATTGAGTGTTTCTGTACCTGTAATGTCCGCGGTGGTTTGTATCGATATACCTCCATTTGCTTCATTTGCATTTAAAGCTGCACCATTAAGAATAATTACTCCAACATCTGGTAAAAATTTTCCATAACTTCCACCTGCTGCATTATATCCATTTGCAGATCCTGCATACTTAGTTCCGTTAGAACCACTAATTATATCATATACTCTTCCTGCATCAACATAAGATACTGTTGTTATATCGTTACTATTATCAGTTAAGTGTAAGACTGGTCCTCCTGAACCGCTATCTAATTTAAGATTGAAAGTACCTGGGAATAGCTTTTCTTTATATCTTGCTCTATTAATAGATATTACGTAGATATCATCTGAGGTTTGTCCTTGAAATGTAAAATCTGTTTCCTCATCACCGAAAACTAAATTCCTATACTGTCCGTAGATAGTTCGTGAATAGGATTTACCTTCTTCAGAGGTGTTGTATCGAGGAGTCCCGAGTCCTGTTTTATGTCCATATGATACAGCAAACTGTACAATAGATGTTGTATCTGCTGGATTCTTATGGTAAACATTATAGTAAAACTGACCAGAATTTTGTGCAGCTTGATTGGTGTTGTAGTAGAAACCTGTACCATCTCCTGCGTCGCGCAATTCTACAGCTCCAGTACTCCAAGCAGGAGAAACTATAGCTTCGGCACTTATTGAAATATCTTCTGGGTCTAATCTTTTGAATGACATATCTTATTAATTATTTACTTTTACAATTGTTAATGGTATTGTTACTCTTGCTCCTGAGTCTCTGCCGATAACTGTAATAGTTGTTTGTAGTGTGTTTTGTCCTGCGAATAAAGTATTAACTGTAGTAGCTGTAAGGTTAATAGATGTTCCAATAACTGTTTTAGATACATTAGTCCCCAACGTAGTGGTAGAGTTTAATCTTTCAGCTTCTGGAGTATTAACTCCTACCCCGTTATATGTTTGAAGTACTCTTGCATCTGCAACTGTTGCTACATACCCTCCTGCTTCAAAAGTTTGGGATGATCCTAAATAGTTAAGCGTTTGTGGAGTAATAGCAAGAGATGCTCCTTGCTTTAACCTGATAGAGGTGTATCCTAAGTCTAGTATTGGAAGCTTTGCTGTACCTCTAGGGAGAGTTGTTAGCTTATATTTCATAATTTGAGTCTCGTCTGGGAAAGCTTCTAATAAAGGAAGATTTTCAATAGCTTGACCATAATATTGTGAGCCTAAATTATGAGTAGGGTTGTATAAAGTGTAGTCTATTTCATCATCTGATAGTGCAAATTGAGTAATCTTAAAAGACCCATCTCCTCTTGCTAATAATTCTCTACCTTTTTTTGTGAGAATAGCATCTACAGTTACAATTGAATTATCTAAATATCCCATTTTTTATTTTTTACATTTATTATAAATATCTTAAATTATAGTTTTATTTCTATTATGGTGGATTACCGTTATCTATTCCTAATAGAAGTGGATCAGGACATAAAGATCCGGAATAGACAGTGCCGTAATCATCAGTGTATAATAAAATATTAGATTCTTGTACATAAATAACAGAACTTCCTGCGGATAGTATTTGAGAGTTAAAAGAATCTTCTCTTAGTATATCGGTTCTTTCTAGTCTATATAGTGGAGTTTGGTGAGGTATTGTAATAGCGGTGCCGAAAACTGCTCTTTGAACTGTTAATATACGCGGAAAAGCAATTGTATTCTGCGATAAAACTCTAAGCACCTCAGAACTACCAACTGATGGGTCCCAAACTAATAAATCTCCTCTAGCGATAGTATTCTGTGCTAGTAGGTCTCCAAATGGATCTACAATTGCATAAGTTAGTATACCGTCTGCTGTGCCTAATGGAGAACCGCCTCCATCATAATATTGAATATTTAGAGAACCAGTATTGTATCCTGGGTTTAAGCTGATACCGGTGTGTAGAAGATTGATTAAAACTCTACCTGGGTTAAGAATACCGCAGGCATAGTCTCTATTTACTTCTAATGGAAATATTTCCCCTTGGAATTCTCTTGCAGTCAAACTTGGAGGTACTCCGGAACTATCATTAGTTGTAGTTTTACTTCCTTCGTAACGAGCATTTATTATACCCGTATCTGTATAAAAACTGTCAGGTACTTCTGCTTTAGATGCTGATCCTAAAAGTATTGCATCAAAATTTGTAGGTATTGCAAATCCGGCTTCTCTATCTGATTGTAGTTTGTCTGTGCTTTTTCTTAAATTAGTAGCATTATTAATAACTAAATTATAGTTAGAAGTACTAAAAATTGCATTACTAATATGAGGAGTAAAAGAAACCTCTGTCAGAGCAGGAATATCTAAATTTCCATCATTAAGATCAGGAACCTGAAGGTTTGATACAACTTCAAAAAAGTAAAATGGATTGTCAGTTAAATGAAAAGCTACAGAGGTTACAGTAAATGTATAGTCTACGTTATTAAAAGTTAATGAAATAGTTTCTACTTGCGGTATAATAGATGTTAAGTCTACATCTGGTAATTGTGTTATTCCATTAACAGAGAATGCTTGAGCAGTAACAGTAATAGCTGATATAGAGGCCGGGCCACTACTAGCTCCTTCCTCGTTATAAAGTACATTTATAGCGGATGGGAAATTAATAACTCCGCTTGTGTGTAAAAGTAAAAATTCTTGTACGTTCATTTTTTATCCTAATCCAATTTGGTCTCTTGGCCCATCGTTAAAATCTGAGTCACTATTTCCTCCGCCTCCTGTAATCGGTCCGCATATATATGTTCCGCTGCTTACTGAATATCCTTGTCCTTGAGGGTAGAAGGTATATTCAGTATCCCAATGCCCGGCTGGGTAGGTGTCTACTGCTCCGTAAAAACGTCTTCCTTGATTATATCCATTGTATGCTAGAAAACCGTAAATACCTCTTGTAGCTGGAGTATAATCATCATCGGGCTCGTTTTCGTATATTTTTATTCTTTGAAGTACAACAGTACTAGCTTCTAAGGCACTGGTAGTTTCAGGTACGTAAACATAAACTCTTTTAGTTGTAGTTAGATCACAGAACCATGGCCCGTCTGACTGATCACTAATTAAGGTAGAGTATATTAGATCTATCCCTCTTTTTTGCATTGGTGCTGCTTTTTGTAAGTACCACCGGCTTATAACTTGACAGTCAGGACCTGAGGTAGCTCTAAAACGAATCTGTCTTTTAAAATACGTTTCACTATAAGGACCTGTCGCTTGTACTGCGGGTACTCCGGCTGGTTCCGCTTGTGGGAACTCCTCTATTAATGATGCGTAGTTACTAGGGATACTTGAAACAGTTCCTAAAAGAGATGATCCTCCTTCAGGATCTGGTATATTTATCCAATCTGTAGGACCGTATGTGGTAATTACATCCGGTTGGTTTGGAAATTTTTGAGTATGTATAATTCTTACTTGAAATTCAAATTGGGTTAAATCATTAGTTCCTGCAAAGTTAAATGGATATTCGTAGTAAAAAATATTACTAGGAGCATTAGGATCTATTTGTGGGCCGTCAGGTAGAGTTGGGTCTACACCAGGTCTTTCTATAACTACTTCACGTAAGGTACACGAATCAAAAGGAATTACTATTTCTATTTTACAATTGCTATCATATGTATCTTGAGCAATTACTGTTATATATCCTGTATCTGAGGGTAGGCTTGCGAAACTGTAGTTTGTAGGGTCTGTTGCTACACCGTAACTAGTATCTGTGTAGGGTTGTCCATTAACGGTTCTTCCAACTTCCTCGCCGTTTATAAAATAAGTAATATCAGAATTTATTATTCCGTCTTGTGCGGGATCATTAGTAAAGGTTGGATTACTTTCAAAGAACCAGTTAAAAAGGTTATAGGAAGTATTAACTGTTGCTATACTTGGAGAAACTCCTCGTGCATTAGATAGCCTACAATTTACACATCTAATTACTCTAGTTTCTTGACATCCAGTTTGTCCGGTAGTTAGATTTGTGATAGTTGGGTGTAAATTATGTGTAGCTGTAACTTGAGCAAATCCGTATTGAAAATTCTCAAATATATGTGTATCAGGTCCTTGATTTGGGGGTAGATTATCTACAAGATACGAGTAAATAGGGGAGGGTGCATCTCCTAAAAATATATTAGATGTTGCTAAATTAACTACTTGACTAGCGTCATTGATGATATATTCTCCTGGTGGTTCTGATAAGATGCATATACTTTCAGGAATGTCTTTAAAGAAAGTAACATTGTATTTAATTTCTGGGTAGTTGATTTGTTTGTAAGGATTATTTCTATTTAATTCACCATTAGATATTCTAATACCACTATTAGCCAACTCTCCATCAAACTTAGCTTCTCCAAAATTTTTCTCTACCTGTTCAACATCATTTGTACCAGTAAAATTATTTAACCTTCTTAATGTGCTCCCGGAAACAGTGTTTCGGACTCTTCGTAGGTAATTAACTCTACTCTCTCCGTTTAAACTTTTGTACCCTATATTAGCATATGCTCCTGCATTAGATCCTTCTATAAATGCAGTATCTATAGATCCAGAATATTCTGGCTGTGTCCAGGTAATTACTGGTTCTTTTGCTTTATTTCTATCTAGTAAATGAGGTTTTATGATAATACCAGCGTCAGTTACGCTTCTAGCTGGTGTAAAATCTCTCACCATTCTAAACAGAACATTATCGAAAAATTTAATTAATCTTATAAAATCTTTAACATTATATGCATCTACATTTTCAAAAATAATTTCAGCATATCGATATAATTCTGTGTATTTATTAGTTGGGTAACTTCTTGGATCTCCTATATAATCATCTATGTTAAAAGGATTATTTGGGAATAATTCTATCGATTGGGAGACAATAAAGTTATCTATATTATCTGTTGGGGAAAATCCAACCTCTATTCTATGAAGGTCTTGTGTATATTCGTTATTAGGGTTAATAATACTGGTGTAGAAAGAGATGGTATCCCCTGGGGCAATACTTCCTGTATTGTCTAATCTAACTTTATCAATAGATCCTGTCCATGCCTGTTCACCACCAAAAAATGGTAAATCATTAACCGATTGACCCCCATATACCTTTATTTTTAGAATATCAGACGGTATCCCAAAGCAGTTTATTAATGCTCTTAATCCACGTTCTGTTCCTTTACTTTTAAGTAATAAAGGTAGATTATGGTAGATTCTTTTATAAATTTCTTTTTGGTAATCATTTTGAGAAACAGATTTATCCCCAGAAGTGTAGAAGTAGTTTGGGTCTATTTGCTCATTTCCAAAGTCATAAGAATTGGTTGTAAAGTATTTAAATAAGTCTTCAACTGATTTATTACTAGTGTATAGTTTAATTCCAAAATTCTTTAACAACTCCTCTACAAGATCTTTAGAAACTCCTCTGGTTAATCTATTATCAGCGTTATATTTTTGAGATACTGCATCTGTATATATCCATAGATTATCAAAATGTTGACCAATCATATGAATAAAAATGTTGTAAGGCTCGTTACTGGTATCTTCTTTTAGGTATGCCGGTATTGTGTTTGTAAGTATATTTGGGTTTTGAGCGTCGTATAGTATAGCGTCTTCTAATTCCGCTGTATACCAGGTTGTGGCTTCGTTAGTAGAAGATACTTGATTTATATAGGGCTTTACTGTGTTAGTTTTTGGCCAAGAAGTTGAACCGCTTTCAAAATAAAGATGTCTTTCGTAATGATCGAAATTATTAATAACTCCGTTTAAAAGATTTTGGTAATAATCTCGACTACCTGTAATTCCTGTTGCTGTGTAGGTTAAACCTGTTGTATTAATTATATCTAAATTAGTTTGATAAGAATCAATTAAATCTAATTTATATTTAAAATTTCGTATTCTTTCTTCGGCTGAGGAAAAGTTAATAAAGTTGCTAAAGTCTGCGTAATCTATTCCTAGTTCTGCTCCTTTTTCGTTAAATAATGAGTTTAACTCTCTATAACTGTTATTAGTTGGGAAACTAAACAGTTCTTCGTAATTAAAATACTGTGATGGTTCAGTTACCTGTTCCTCTACTTCTACGCTAAAATTAGCTCCTCGTAGAGTTGGAATAACTGGTTTGTCAGGAATAATATCTGTGTTTATCTCATAAGCTATAGAATCAGCGACTTTTTCAACTATATTTAATCTAGTTTTAGTCCTTACTGAAGCTGGTAAAGGATTATACAGTTTTACTAGTACTGCGTTGGTATTCCTATACTCTTCTATATCTATGTTAACTATAGATAAAAATATATTATCTCTAAAGTATAAATGGAAATCAGGCGTATATACGTCGTTGTTGTATTTCGCAATTAATTTATTAGTAACTTCTTGTATAGTTTCTGCATCAAGATTAACTGAGATTAGTCTGAGTTCTGTTCTATCTGATGATATGCTTTCTATATAGAAATCTTGAGGGTTTAGAGAATCCGAATAAGGGTAATCTAAGAAATTATAAAGAGCTTTTACCTCAGTACCTTGAAAACCATAAGATATATAATCTTGCTCTACATCTATACTTATTTCTGAATTTCCTTGTTCTCCATTTCTTGTATCTCCTGATAGGATGGAGTAGTTTGTATAATTAGTTATAGTTAAAAGCCTAACTTCATCTAATGTAAAATAAGATAATTCAATAAAATTATCATTGGGTTTGAATGTCTTAGTAATTTCAGCAGAAGGTATAAGATCTAAATCAGTATTAGATAGTCCTCTAAAACCAGATAACCCATTTGGTTCTATTTGATATATAGTATTTTTTATTTCTGCCATTACTGTTGATTTTCTAAATCAAATATTTGTTGATTAGCTTCTAATAACTGCTGTCTTAATTGAGCTATCTCATCTAATAGTAGTTGAATATCTTCTGTACTTTTTTCAAAATCTACTAGCTCTGAGCTTTTTTGTAATAGGTACTGGTGTGAATTTGTTTCGCCTTCTAACGGAATAGTATAATATAGTTTATCGTAAAGTCTAAAAAATTCTTCTACAGTATCTGTGTCAATAGTAGGTTCTGGTTTTTTAAATGTTTTAAATTCTCTATCAACCAGATTAGAGTATTGATTTGATCTATAAGATTCTTTTTGTATCTGTACTCTTTCTCTAGCCATTTCTTACTACCTTGAATATGTTTTGATTATCTACTACTACCGTACTAGAGTCTAAAGTAGTTTTAACTAATATACGATAATATCTTTCAGGCTGCAACCCATCCATATAGACATCAAAGAAAGATCCGTTTGGATCGCAACTTATTTTAGTAAAATCTGTATTAAAATCAACTACCATTTCTTCTGTATTCTCATCTCTAAGTCCCCAATATGATGCAGAAGGTAAAACATAATTAGTTAAATACACAGAAGAGGTTGTAAATGTACGAGTTGGATATTTAGGTTTAGCAGTAATTCTAAATCTTTGTTTTCCTACATCTGCATATTTCCCTCTATTATTTTTTATATCAATAGTTGATATATCTGTATCTAGTACAGAAAGAGTACCTTGATCGTAAGTTCTATCGTCCCATCCAAATTCTAGGAATGGTGGATAGATTGTATTTGTATCTTTTCCAAAGTACTTAAGACGGACAGATGAACTAGGGTAAAACTCATAGGAATCCTGTAACTTAACAATAAATCCTCTGTTAGTTAACGTATCATTATAAATCTGTTTAACAGCAGCAGTCACGTTAATATTAAGGTCGTGCGTTGAAGATAGGCTATGGTATTGTGAGAACTCCATATCCTCTCCGTTAGATGCTGTATACCAGTTTCCTCCACCTTCATTTCCTACAGTGTAGGATCCTGTAGTGTAGTCTACAAAGTTAGTTGTAGTCCAGGG
>Ga0099848_1000782_pt1 | contig 14854 bp, 13 predicted proteins | sample CB_VirMetaG_3_FD_78179 | JGI IMG/M metagenome (GOLD analysis project Ga0099848, IMG submission 78179) | Freshwater to marine saline gradient viral communities from Chesapeake Bay - CB_1508_1S Viral MetaG | ecosystem: Environmental > Aquatic > Marine > Coastal | place: USA: Chesapeake Bay...
CATATGTAAAAATAATATATAAAGAAATAGGACAAAAAATTTATAGAAAAACTAGATTCACAGAACTCAATTAAAAAACTGTCTAGCTTTAAAAAAAAGTCTAGTTTTTTTATATTTAAAATGATTTAAAAAAATATTTTCTAGTGTACTGTATATATGGACAGTTTAAAATTTTCAGTTAAACACGGCTCAAAACTTATCAAAGATGAAGAAGTTGAAGACTTGAGGCAATACATCAAGCAATTTTTTTTCAAGTACTTGACTCAAGTATTTTTCTTCGATGGTGCTTCCTTCAAATTATACGAGTTAGAACAAGCCCAAAAATTAATTCCAAAAGATTGGGAAATTAAAACCAAAAGTGGAACCATCAGCTTCAAGAACTATTTGAAAGACTCTGACTTCATGCAAGATGAATATACTCCAACCATTGATTTTAACAAGCCGAAAATGTTTTCCAAAAAAGTAATCATCAATGGTCAAAGGATCAAAAACAATTACTTGAATATGGCAAAACCAATGAACCAAGAAATTATTACGGTAGCATCCAAAAGAACAGAGTCAACTCTCAACGAGTTGGGTCTTGTTTACGAACACATCAACGACGTTCTTTGTTCATCAGATAAATCCATGAATGAATACGTCTTAAACTTTTTTGCCTGCACATTCGGCGGTCGCAAGTTGAGGAAAGCCTTAATTTTACAATCTGCTGAAAGAACAGGCAAAGGGCAAATCATCAACGGTTTACTAAATTCCATTTTAGGGGATCGCATGTTCAAGACGAACTCAGTTGAAACAATTACCAAATACAACAAGAATTTTGAAGGCTGCGCATTGATCAACTTTGACGAGTTGCCACATTGTGACAATTACAAAGGTCTTCAAGACATTCTCAAAGGTTTGATTACAGAACCAACATTCACTTGCCGTGACATGTATTCTTCAGGTTACGATCAACTCAACACATTCAACATCATCATCACATCAAACAACGATTCAATCGGATTAACTCAAAATAACAATAGCCGTTATGTTGTCCTGGATATCAGTGAACACCGCATCGGTGACACGTCATATTTTCAGAATCTGACCAAGGCTTTGAACAATCTTGATGTCAAGAGAGCATTTTATGAAGACATGATTGAAAGATTTGAAACTTTGTCAGAATGGTCTGAAGATGTCATTCCAGAATCAGAAAGCAGAAAAACAAAAATCATCGAGGCTCTTCCATGCATTTACAAATTTATCAAAGAAGAATTCATTTTAAAATCTTGTGACCTCAACATGAAAACAAATGACTTTTTTGACTTCTACAAAGACAAGACCAAAGACAAAACAACGGTCAATAAAATCGGCAGATTTCTTGCCAAACTAGAAATCAAACCAATCAAAATGTCCAATAATGCCGGCTACAAATATGTCAGAAGCTCAAAAGAATTGTTAGAGACATTTCAAAAGTTAAATTTCATGGACGACACAGTTGATCACATCAGCAACAATGACCCAGAACCCGAATCAGAACTTGAAAACATCTACAAAAGCAAATATGAAGAAGCAATGAAACGAATTCAAGAGTCAGAAAAGCAGCTTAAAAAACAATGCAAGCAAACATTTGCCACAAAAATTACCACTCAAGAAGAAGAAGAGCCAATCAATGACCTTGATGTGATAGTTGACATTATGTTAAACTAGATTTTTTTAAATACTTTTTAAATATTTTTAAATTAAAAACATTTAAAAATATTTTTCTACTATATAATAATAATATGGCATTAAAAGAGTATGTAGTCAATTTGATAGCTACCGAGCAACTCCCATCATTTACCAAGAAGGTTTTCCAGATTTACAAGAAAGATAAATCATTTATCAAACCAGATGATGTTCATTACATCTATAACAGCTTAGCCGAGAAACTGCCGAAAAATTCTAAAATATTAATTAGAGGTTTAGGCATTGACAAGATGGCAAACATTGCCGACGCAACAAAAACAACATTGAAGTCATTCAAAGACGACGAACTAAAATTTTACAACGAAGAAGATTATTACAACGGATTCAGTAAAGTCAAAGATACCGCGAAGTTTTTGCAGTACTTTCAGATTGAATTCGTCATTCTCATGCCCAAAACGATCCCCAAGACAGGGCAACTCAATTTAAATTTGGAAAAAAACTACGTGGTTCATCCCGGTTGGGAGGATGATGAAGATCGTGAAAGAGCTGCTAATCCTCGGAGTCAGAAATCAAAGTGATGTAATTAATTTCAATTTTCGATCTATCATTTATTTCTAAAGTAAAAGATACAACATTCTCTTCGAATTCCTCATCAGATGCATCTCTCGAAAATACATTGTTGAAATCAGTATCAGATTCATCAGAATGATCATCAATCAATAAATCGTATTGCATATTAATGAGTTAGAATTTATATTATTTTAAGTATCAAAAAAATATTTAAAATGATTTAAAAAAATATCTAGTATTATATAATAATGACTGAATATATTGTATATTACCAATTACCGAGTTGTGGGTACAGAGTATGTAATTCAAAAACACTGGAAGTTTTTGGATGTGTTCGACTTCCTGAAAATGTGAGTAATTTCCGTCTAACGAAACCGTACGATGCAAACGACAAAAGCCTGATACAGTACTGCAAGGATTTGCAAATTGCGTCAGATGAACTGAAAAAAACGAAAGAACTCAAAGGATTTGATTATATTAAACCATTTGTTAAAAAAGATGGCACCATGTTTTACAAGAATCACGGATCAAACGTCGAAGCAATCATCAACATGAGAAAAGTAATATGGGATGATTATGATGAAATCGATATCATTGAGGATAAATGGTTTAAATTGTGCTACAACGGCGGCTTACAATATTGCAAACCTGGAACGTATCAATGCCACGGTTATGACTTTTCGAATTATTACGCCAGCATTTTAGGAGATTCAGATTTTCAAATTCCAACAAAGCGAGGTAAAGAAATCACGATTGATAAATTGCAGTTCTCTCCAGGATTTTACAGAGTAAAAATCACCTCCGACAACCCAGATGCAAAAAAAGTTTTTAATTTTAGTAAACATCATGTCTACTATTCTCAATCCTTGAAATTTGCGTACAATGAATTGAAAGAACGGTTCAACATGAAATTTGAATTAATAATCGACGGTGAACCAAATGCTTATGTATATGAATGGAAAAAATTTGTCAAATCTAAATCAATTTTTAAATATTGGTATGCTGATATCATCAGTCTTAAGAAACAACTACCTAAAAACATTTTGGTCAAAATGCTTTCATCTTCTGCATGGGGTCAATTATCCAAGAGATATAAGAAAGTTGTAGATCAATGCGATTTGACTGATGAAATGGGATTTACCGATGATTTCAAATTCAAAATCATTGATGTTGTGATGCACGAAGATGACAGATTGAACTACAAAATCATTGATGTCAACAAGCCATACAAATACAACATTAGACTGAAACCATTCATTACAGCTTACGGGCGAATTCGAACCGCACGCATTGCCCTGGAAAATTTAGATAACGTCGTCCGTATTCACACCGACGGAATTGTATTTGATAAGCCAATTACAACGGATCTGCCTAATTTTATCCCCGAGAAAAAAACAACTGGTCATATTCAATTTAATAGCGTCAATGATTATCATTTCCTGGCTCTCTGAGCCACGAGGCTCCAAGATTACTTGGAGGCGCTCATATAATCATCAATATTTGGAATTTGCTTCTTAATATAGTTGTATTCTTGCCATTTCTTTTCTTTAATCCCTTTAAATTTAATCAGAATTTCTTTGACGCCACGAATGGTCCTTTTTGCTGAAACATACATCACCTGGTACTTGGCTTGTGTTTCATCCGCTTTCTTGACTTCCCATTCAGCATAAGAAACGTTTGGTAAATTTTCCAAAAGATATCTAATTGGATTCTTTCCAGAGTACCGGAGAACCCTGACAATTTTTCTGGGTGTTAGATCCCACCTATAGTCTCCCATTCTGAAATTTTTTGTTGGTTGTTTTCGTCCCAGGGCGTCTAAAGGCTCATCAGAAATTCTGTACACAATGTCACCAACCTTGAATTTAGACTCAACAACATCGGGACTAGGGTATACATCGGTAAACGGATCACCCTCTGGAATCGTCCTGTATTCATTCAACATTTTTCGAATGGTTGGCAACACTTCAGTCCATTCTTTGTATTGTTTCCCTGTTTTTTCTTCAACCGAATTCATGTAGCCATTGAGCAATCTTCCTAGATCTCGATTGAGTATTTCCACATTTCCGACTTGTTTGTGTCTTCCGGGTTCCCCAATTTTGTGAATGATATTTTCACCATGAAGCCATTTTTCAAAAGCGCCTCTGAACTCCTTTCCGTCATCTGTTCTCAAGCTTGCGTACGGCTTGTTTAAATATTTCCGCTTGATGATTTTCTGAAACGCTTGCAAGATGGTCTCACTTGATTTCTCTGTGATTGGTTCAAAATCACACGCATTTGTTGCAATGTCAACAACAACCAATAAGTACTTGTGCCCCTTTTTAGTTTCTGGTAAAAACAACAAATCTGCCATAAAGTTATAGTTCGCAATGTGCGGGACATTGTCTTTAACCTTATTAAATGTTTTCTTGACTCTGATTGGCTTTGAATGCTGTTCGTCTATGCCTAAAGCTTTTAAAATTTTATCCATTATTATAATATCTAAGATATAAATATGGTTGTTAATATCAATTCTGTGAGTAATCCGACAGAAGTGAGAAAAAAGTTTAAAAAGTATGTTGGAAACGATGATGCCCAATTAATGCTATCAGAAAAAAAAGATAAAAAATACAAAGTAATTCATGATGGTAAGACAACGCATTTTGGATCAACGATGGAGGACTTCACAAAACACAAAGATGAAAGCCGTCGCAAGTCCTACCTTGCTAGGGCGAAGGGAATAAAAGGCGATTGGAAGTCAGACAAATACTCAGCAAACAATTTAGCCCTTCATCTTTTATGGGCAAAATAGGTTTTAAAAATATCTAGTTTTTTAAATTTAAATGATTTAAAAAGATTTTTTCTATTTATATTATAATGGATACCGAAGCCCGCCGAGAATACAACAAAGTGTATTATGAATTAAACAAAGAAAGAATATTAAACAACATGTGCGAAAAAACCGTTTGCCAACTGTGTGGTAAAAAAATCATAAAAGCCAACCTCAACCGACATCAAGACACTCAAATTTGCATGAGAACACAAGAACGAAATGCGAAATTGGAACAGCGTTTAAATATGTTTTCTAATAACTAATTAACAATTTTAAATTATTAATTAATTATTGCTTTTTCAATAAATAGTATTGTCTGAATTTTTCCTTGTTATTTTCGTAATACATTTTATGATATTGTTTCAGTTCATCTTTATGACTGTTGTAATAGTTCTTTTTATAGTCGGGATGTAATTCAAACCAGTCCTTACATGTTCTATTTGGTATATTATGATTAATACAATTTCGATCATTTTCGATATACCAACGTTCACGAGCTCTAAGTTGATATTTATCAATGTAATTTACTGTTTCAACTTGCTCGATTTTAAAATTTCCTTCACCAATAATTAAACTTGAGGCTATCTTGATGTCATTTTTGAAAAATGATTTATGCTGTGATAATCTTACATTTAATGGTTTTGATGTGGAACCATAGTAGCATTTAAGAGTGTTTAAACAAGTGAGTTTGTAGATGATGCCAGTCTTTAAAAAGATGTTGTTGTTACCTTCGGCTTCGGCTAATTGCATATATAATTAATAGTAGAAAATAAATATTTTTAAACATTTTTAAATATTTTTATAAGTTTAGAACATTGATTCCAAATTGTGATTTAAGTTTTGCTTCAAGATCAGCCATTGATTCTATGACAATTACATTGGATGGTTTCATTTGGTCTTTGATTCTAAACTTGTTGACTTCAGCTTCCTTGTGTAGATTTTCATCTGTGTAGATTAAACCTACTTTTTCTTCCATCTCTTTTGAAAAAGCGTAAAAATACGTATGTTCATCATAAATTCCCAAAGCTTTCAATAATTCTAATGATTTACTTACAATGACAATTTTATTTTTATAAACTTTTGATAAATTAAATAAATGAGTTCTTAGAATTGGGTAGGCTGTGTAGTTTTCTACAACTGAAGGTTTTTTATCTACTTCTTCGGCTGATTTTGGGGCGGTTAGTTGATGATATAACACATCAACATCAAAAAATAATATTTCGTCAGAAGACAGTTTTTGGCACAAGGTTGTACAACCTTTCAGTAGCACAGCGCCGAATAATTTTTTTTTCATTCTCCATTTTAAAAACTGATGACAGAGCCATGAGGTTAACGCTCTGCCCGGACTGCTTGATATAGCGGTTGCTAGTGAACTAATTGCGTACACTTCCATATACTATAATATTAGATTAAATTATTTTTGCCCAAAAGTCCTAATATTTTATCTAATTTCGATTTTTGTTCATTTAATTCAGTTTCTAAATCATTTATTTTTTGAATGTCCCCTTCGTTATGGACGCTTCTACCGTCTTCTATTGGTGCAGGAACATAAGGCGTTTCACTGTCAGCCAAAGTTCCTAGAGCTAGTTTATGTGCTACCTTTTGATAGATCCAATTATCATCTGCCGCCCACTCCTTATACTCATCGCCCCCAACCGTGATGAACTCATTGGCGAGTGCGCCGTTTTGATAATGAACCTGAACTTTAATAGATGCGCCTTCGTGCGGGACTACGCTCACATTCGTCACCCAGAAAGTATTAAGTGCGCCTTCATATTTGGGATTTGCGGGAATACATGCTTTCCAATTACTCATTTCGTTCGTGTATTATTATACTATATATATAATTTATATATTATATTATTTTTTAACCCTATAAATCCTATAAGTATAATGTGCGGCTCTGGGGCGATGTATTGTAGTAGTACCTCCCTCGCTCAAATGAAAGCCCAAACGATAAATGCCGTTAGCCAATTGCGAACCACCCCCAGCAGAATCATAAGTCCATATAGGCGAAGCCGCAAAAAGAGCAGTTCCATTTATCCGCTGATGATTGACGCCATAGTCGATGCCTTGCTGGGCGTTGCTATTCATTAAATACGAGAAACTACTATAAAACCGGGTTGAATAATTATCACAAGTAAAAATATTAAGTATGTCTCTCGCATTTTCGGAACCATCGAGAATCCCAGTCTGAGCCAATGGTCGTCTATGCAAAGAAAGCGTCCCTTTAATTATTGACTTTTGGCGTTGAAGGGAGTTTGCTCCCGCATTCGCGTTATTTGTGCTGCCTGGAAAGTATGCTGCAAAAAACCGATTATTATATGTCTGGGTATATGCCTCTGACCCGCCAAAACTCCCATTATTTATATTGTTGGTCCAATTCGTTAAACCCGATAATTCCTGGTGTGATAAGTTCTCACTCGTTCCCTGAACATCTGTATTGAGAATATCGTTTATTGCAAGAAGAGGATAAACATATGACCAAGTCCCCGTGCTCCAATAACAATCGATCTCATAACGAATGTTGTATTGGTTTAAATCTATCTTTCCAGCAGCCGACCAATCAAAATCGACTTTGAATTGTGGATTACCTGTTTGAATCTCAAACCCACCTGAAAACCATAGTGTTTCGACTGGGTTATTTGATAATATGTACCCACCACCAAAAGAAGGTGTGAGGGACAACCCGCTTGATGTAGACGCCAGCTCCAACTTACCTCTCTCTTCAACGCAACGATATAATTTGCTGGACGACTGGTAGTCGGATCGTACCAAAAGAAGTGACCCATCGTGGTTTGAGGCAAGAGCTCGTATTGACGCACCATATAAACGCTCGTCAAGACCGAATACATCATTAAAGCCAATCGCAGTAACCCAATTTCGCCCGTAATTCGTGCTATATCTTACCAGGGAGTTTTGTACTGCGTAGTGTACCGTAATCATTAGATTTCCGCCTGGACTAACAAACGCCGCAGACGCTCCTCTTGCCGTTTCATCACCAAACCAAGTCCACGACGAACCAAAATCATCGCTGGTTTGTACCTGTCCCCCCTGCAACGGTTCGGTCTGTGATTGGTCGCACGCAACTAAAAACCGCCCAGTAGAATCGCATTTGATTACACCAAAAAAGTAAGAGCCTGCCGCTATTTGGTTCCTTACTTTGGTCCAGGTTTCCCCGAAGTCAAAGCTCCGATAAATACCGCCATTTCCATTATCGGTTGATTCACCCATAACGCCGTTTGCTGCTGCGAACATAATAGCTCCGTTGGCGCTCATGCAACAATCGAAGATATGTGATGGACCTGCGGTAATGTTTCGAATGGTCCATGACGCACCACCATTCGTCGATATATATACTGTACCGTTGCCGGGTACGCCTGATGCGAATGTTGTATTTCGAACAGAGACCATAACGACACTTCCATCAGCGCTGCATCTAATCTTATCTATATATCGGTTATACCAAGTATTCGCTGCTTCTGGTGTTCTATCCAGCGTTAATTGGGACCAAGATACCCCGTAGTTATAGCTCACATATATACTTGATGTAAAAATTACATTTGGGGCTTGACCGGTTGAACCATCGATTCTTGAAATGTATAAAATCTCGCCCGTCATGCTCCCGCAGATGTGAAGTAATTTATTAATTGTAAGATTTGAATTAGCCCAAGTAAGTCCGTAATCAAGAGAATACTTCACATAAGCCGTATTGGTACCGTCGGGGGTATAGACACAAGTTCTGCCGTCGTGCGAAACGAATATATCCCCCACCAGATCACTAACGGTTTGCGTTTCCCAATCCTGAGCGTAATGGGAAAGTTTGTTCGGGACTAATCCTACGCTACTCGTTGAGGATAGTTGGTCTCTTGCGACTTGTCCGCCTGCTGTCGCACTATTCGAGATTATAGCGTTTCTGGTTGCTGTATCTACTTGTATTGTTATGCCCGTTCCTGCGGTAAGGGATTGGACTGCTGCATTGTTGATGACTGTCGCGGTTGTTCCATTCTTCGCAATCTGTATTCCTGTCCCGCCGGCGATCTCCTGGACTGGCGCATTATTAGTGATTGCGTAGCTCCCATTTGTAGGCGTAACGCTGATGTTGGTTCCTGCCGTTATTTCCTTCACATTCCAATTGCCGTTCGCTGCACCTTCCAAAGTCGTAATGCCTGATATTTTATGTGAGTTCATATTGATATCCTGACTGGCGGTTGCCCCGCTGTTGAGAACCTGCGCGAGTGTCGGTGTCGTCTGGGGCGGTGAGATTGTGCTATGGTAGTGCGAAATGCTGCCTTCGTTGAAGTATAGCGTAACGGCGTGATTGGAGAACCCGCCCGATGGTTGAATGAAATATAGATCGGTGGAAAGGGTTGGCGATGGAAATGCCGAGACATTATAGGGCGCATCAATAGCGAGGTCATATTCAATCAGCGTCGGGGTTGTGCTATGCGGGATAGTAATCTTGGCGTTGGTTCCATCATATAACATCGTACGGAAGAGACCGGGTGTACCTACGCCGAGACCGATAAGACTATACGCCGCGAGGTCGTTGTCTCCTGCGCTGGATTGCGAGATTGACGCGGGACCAACGCTGTTATAAACGAAAAGCACGAGACGAAGCGCTGTCGCTCCTGGCGTTGTTTGGTTCAGTGTAACATTCTCGTCTAATGTAATGGTGAGATTGTTGGCGCTGCTGGTGTATTGTACGGCTGATCCAACCATACTATAAAGATGAGTCCAAGTGCCCGATATTAACCCTTCTACGCGAAAGCGTAATACTACCGGTCCCCCGCCAGTCACGACGACATTTATATTTGGAAATACGACACGCTGAAAATTGATATTATACAATCCCTTCGGCGTGGGAATGGGGGTTCCGTTTAATACTGTTGCCGGTGTGGTCGTGACTGGCGATGCGTATGTTCGTTGATACAGAGTTGCTAACCCTGTGGCTGTTGCCTGGAACCAAAGCTGTCCGTAGAGTTGCCCCGCGTGAGCCTGGGTGTTCCACGAGATATACTGGTTGAGTTGTTGCAGTCCCGTCAGGACTGGGTTAGACACCTCATCGAACACTTCGGTCGTGTACTTGGCGATATAGAATGCGGAATTGGAGGTAATTGCCTGTGTGATCGTGCGCTGTTGGTTGCCCGAATATGCTGCCGTCATAATTGTTTCGGTCGGTGTAGGGCTGGGGTTGGTTATGTACGATGCGACATTTATCATATAGGTTATACCGCCGGACGACACGCCACCCGCGCCCACTTCCGCGCCGTTCCACATCAGTTTATTATCGGCGTTCTTGTATAGTTGAGTATCGGTGTTGCCCGAGAAGTTTGCGCTGATGAAGAGCGAGGTGACGGTAGCGGTGGGGGCGCTGATGCTGTTGGTTCCTACCACATCAATACCCGTGATGGTTCCGGGCGTGTTTATGCTGTTGGCGTTAATTTTATTTACTTTATTTCCTCCTGCATCTCCAAAAAAATCAGTAAAAATAACCGCCATACCATCACGACCGAGTTCTTGATGTACTTCAAACTGATATGAACCCGCTATACCGTCCCCCGGAAAATATCCTACACGAGTCATCGTTCGTAAATTACCACTATCAAGAATGTATGGCTTCACCTCTAATCCTGGATACGGATATTCATGCGTTCCGTCGTCGTGAATCGAAATCTTAACAGAACCACTGCAAGAGTTAATGATTCGTAGGGGTTCACCTTCATCACTCGCGCCTTGATGGATCAATATACCACTATCGCCGCCGATATTCACGACATTAACATTATCGTTTGCACCGCTCAACGCCCAATCAATATTAGTACTCGAAATATTATTATTACGCAAAGTGATTTCGCCTTCGAATACTTGGGTGCGGTGGTCGCCGATGAGTTGGGTGCAGGAGTAGTCTGCTTTTGCGAGAAAGAACCCTACTTTCGGAGTAATATTGAGAAGATCTTTATTCACGACATAAAGCTCCTTCAACATTATAGAGTTGCTTGTTTCAACATCTCCGTCTTTGCCTCCGAGAAACCCGCCCTTCATACACCATACATCAGAATACGGAAGAGCAGATGCGCCTGAAAAGAAACCGAGAACATACGCCGGCGCACCAGAGGACATTAATGCTAAGAGAGAAGTGATAGTAAAAGACGAGCTTTTGTCGAGCTGTGGGAATCGGGCATTTCCCACATATATATTGCCTTCTAAACTAACTTCTGTTGAGCGTGATGTAGCGCCTCCCAACTTACCAATCCATACTTCGGTAAGTGGTCCCGTTAGATTTTGTTCATCAATACTCGCGATATTTACCTTGTTGCCCTGACCCCCAATCTTAATGTCCATCTCCGAAAATCCATCGCGGTCTTCAAAAGTTCCAATCCTTAATTGGTCGGTTGCTTGTATTCGTATTGTATTCGCAGCCAGCGTCAATCTTCCGTCATAATGGGAGTAAAATGATTCGTTAACCTCAACGTTTTCAGGGCCCGAAACGTTAAAATTAGATTGGATACTATATCCGACGAGTTCGCCTTCGGGTGCATTTTTCATATTCATTTCAATAAACGCTCCGCCGCCCTCCATGCCCGTCGGACCTACTTTCGTCTTGTAGGTAGAATAATTGGCGGTTCCCGATCCGACTACGGTTGCTTCGGTAATAAAGCGTGTCTTGGTTTCAACGCCATCAATATCGCCTTCGGCTGTCGTCATACGGGTTTTAAGATTACCAATATCGCCTTCGGCTGTCGTCATACGAGTTTCAACGCCATCAATATCGCCCTCTGCTGTCGTCATACGGGTTTCAAGATTATCAATATCGCCTTCGGCTGTCGTCATACGGGTTTCAAGATTATCTATATCGCCTTCGGCTGTCGTCACCCGACTAGTCAGGGTGGTAAGGTCGGTTGCTGCGGTGTCTATCGCGGTTTTCAATACCGAGTTCCGGTTATCGTTTGTGAGGACGCTGGGTTGTGTGAGCGCGGTCGTGTCTATATTCGCGAGCTTGGTTTGGATTAAAGTGATGGCGTTTTTGAGGTCTTGGTTTTTATTGTTGTTATCAATGATCCATTCGCTGGATAATCCTGATGTGTTTAGATATTGAAGGAGCAATTTGATTTCATCTATTTCTCCTTGTTCTAGTGTATCTTCTGCTATAAGTTCGGCAACTATATCCCGAAATCTTTGGTTATTTATAAACAATTCTCCCGTGCTTATTGCCGGTATGTATGTTAAGCCGCCGTTATTTATATTTGGTGGATTCATGATATATATATTACACTGAGATTTAAATAAATATTTAAATTCTAATTCATAATATATAACTACATGAGTGTTAAAACAACCAAGCAATTTTTTAGCATATCTAGTTCAGATGCTACCAACTACACAGCCGCTGATGATTCATTTAACATCAATCACATGAATTTTGACTTTAACAACACAACCTTAACAAATATTCAAACTTCACATGGACAAAAATGCACATTCAACCCTGTCAATGTAAGCATTGATTGGGATTACATCAATATCAGTGAAAGTTTGAAAAACAACAGATTCACGGTCATAAAAGGTGGAAACACAACTATTCCTTTCAAAATTCCTGATGACAGTTACAACGCAATAAATTTGTGCTCAACCATTCAATCATTATTGAATGCCAGCTCAGGTGGTGTTCCGGGTGCTAACGGTACTGCAGGTTCAATGGCATTCATTGTTCAATACGATGCTGTTTCAAATAGGATCTCAGTCATGTACACAGCACAACCTGTCTCAATTGTTATTGAAACATATCCATTAATAGATCAGATCCGATATGACATGACTCGAATTTTTGGAACTAGGATAAACAATTCAAGATCTCAAAATCAAACAGCAGCAGCTACTGCTTCGAATGGTGTCCTGGTTAATCCTGTGTATTTTCCTTTCAGTATTGATTTGAAAGTTGCTGATGTCATTCGCATTCACTCAAATGTTGCCAAAAGATTTTTTGAATTAAAGAATAAGCGCCTGACTCAAAATTCTGTATTATTCGAAATCGTTGTCCCCAACATTAGCAATGGATCGACACTGGTTTTTGAAAACCTTAACAGTGATAACTATAAACAGGAGATTTATTCAAACTTCGACAATTTGACCATAGACATTAAAACTAAAGATGGTACACTGGTACCATTTAAGGCTAACTGTCAATTCAATATGACTTTCACCGTTGAAAGAGAAATTGAAGATGTCAAACCAGAGGATAGGCTCAAAAATCTGCAAAATTTCAACCAGCTATCAAGCGTCTAGCAAAATTTGCTGGTCAAAATTCAGCCTTAGGAATTGTTCTTTATCGTAATAAATAAACAAGAACGAGTGATTATTCATCTGTTCTATTTTATCCATGATTTCAATAAATTTTTCGACGTTGCCTTTGAACAAACTGCTAAATTCTGGGAATATTGCCTCGTATATGGTCCTATCCTTCATTTGCCAAATTAAAATATTATTTGAGTTTGACCGCAAAACTTTGTTGATCCCTTTAGGATATTGCGACATGATGAACAAATTCGTATAGAAGTGACGATGACGAATCGCAAAATTATTGAATATCTGTGCATCTTTGCTCCTGCTTGAAATCATTGGCGATCCCAAAGAATCATCGATCATGATAGTGTGAATTGGCGGGTAATCGTAGTTGAAATGTTCGAAGTCAAAACCATCCAAAAAATTATTTTCTTGTAGCAATTCCAAACATTGAGGATCTAATTTTTTTTTGTTGATATAATCATCAAATATTTCCAAAAGTTTTTTGTCGTGCTTCCATTGCTCTACGGCTTCTTTAATTTTTTCAATCACTTGCTGGAACGATTTGACGGAGAAATCGTCAATGATTATAAAATGATCGGGATGATCTTTTCTGAAGTTGATCAGTTTTTGATCCAACGTTGGGCTGAAAAAATACACTTTGTTTTGATTTTCCATTAAGTGAGGTTCGTGAATTAGATAGTTTAAACCAGCAACCGTCTTTCCTGAATTCTTTATACCAAACAACAGCGTAAATAAAAAATCATTAGAACCAGTTATATTATACTTTGGAAATGTATAGCCGCCTTTACTATTCGGAAGGTGACATTTTAAATTATTTAATTTAAGTAATTTCATAGCTTATTATATATAACATGGGAGATAAAAAACGAAAAAATAAAAAACAAAGACGAAAAAATGTCGAAGGAGCGCCTCCAAGGAATCTTGGAGCCTCGTGGCTCAAAGAGCCAGGTTCCAGCAAAAAGGGCAAATTGCCAAGCAGTGTTCAAGCTCTTCTTGGATACTTGGGTGGAGGTGGACCCACACCGATGTATCAGCAACCTGTCAATGTACAGAGGGAAAGGGCTGGTGTCGATTCCGTTGAAACACTTAGCCAAATAATCAGGCAACAAAATTTAATGAATGCTTCTTATATGCAAAACATGGAGCGCCTGGCATTTAAAAATGAAATTCAAGATCAACTTAAAAAACAAGGCGAAGAACAGAAGAAAGAAATCAAAGAAGCTAGAGAAGAGCAGAAACAAGAAATAAAAAAGGTAGTTGTACAAACTCAAGAAGCACAAGAAGTTTTAAAGCAAACAACTGAGCGAAGTTTGGATCAACAGAGAAGCAGTGTCATGCGGTCGTTAAACTATTACAAAAAGAGAGGCAAAACTGATAAGGTTCAATACTTTCAAGATCAATTGGATATTTTGGATTCTGGAATTAGGAATAAATCTTTGACTGATCTTCGGGCATCATTATATCAAGCACCATTAGCAGTTCAGAGAAACGAACCAGTAA
>Ga0099848_1000783_pt1 | contig 14829 bp, 31 predicted proteins | sample CB_VirMetaG_3_FD_78179 | JGI IMG/M metagenome (GOLD analysis project Ga0099848, IMG submission 78179) | Freshwater to marine saline gradient viral communities from Chesapeake Bay - CB_1508_1S Viral MetaG | ecosystem: Environmental > Aquatic > Marine > Coastal | place: USA: Chesapeake Bay...
CGTATGAGTGCCGCGCCTTGGCAACGTGGGCGTGAGGGAAATAGTTGCTGATGTAGTCGAGCAGCCTGATCTTGGCTCGCTCCTTGTCGTCTATTGGTATCGTGTTCATTTCTTGAGGGAGTATGCCCATCCAACCTTACCGTTGTTGAGCTTTGCTTTTCTTTTCTTGTATACGCCATCCTCAACCATGCGGTCGAGCATCTTATAGGCGGTTCCGTATGTCATGGAGGTTCCCAGTTCGTTCTGCTTTGCCTTGAAGTCAGCCGCACTGAATTCGTGCGGCTGCTGTGGCTCTGCAACGTAGGGCTGAGCTGCCTCTAGTGCTTCTTGAAGTTGATTCCAGTCTGTCATGTCGTGTTGGTGTTTGTTGGCTTTAAAGAACCCCATGTGGGCTGATCCAACTGCTGCCTTCCTTCACAACGTGCCAGCACTTCCATGCGCCAGTTCGGTTGTTAATCATGCCATAGGCAAAGCCATTGCGCCATCCCAGTTTGGCAGGTACGCCATTGGCGTAGCTCAACTTGCTCAGGTCGGCAAGGCATCCAATTGTATGGGCCTCGCCGCCATCTGCGTGTCGTGCGATGTAGGTGTCAGGCTTGTGGACATGGGATGTGATACACGGCCCCCAGTTCTCGAAATGAGCCTTGGCAGGATGAACGGTAGAACGGTAGCCATGAAGGAACTTAGGCCCACCACACGGCAGGGTGATCCATTGGTCTACGCCCCAAGGTGTCCACTGGATGCGGCGTTTGCGAAGCTCGTCCTCTGCTTCCTCAGCCTTCATGGTCAGCATCTCGGCCAGCAAGGTGTGGCTTGCATACTCTTTTGCTGCCCTCCAAAGGCGATGATCGTGGTTGCCAAGAGTTAGGTATTGCGGCTTATACCAGTCCAGAAGCTCCATACCGCAATTGTAATCGTATGACATCTGCTCCTGCCGTTCCTCCGGGCTTGCGCCCCTACGTAGTGCGGCAAGATCCCAAAGGTCGCCCAGGTGGACGCGGTGCTTAGGCTTCCAGTCTGCGACAAATTGCTTTGCCACTTTCTCTGCGTCTCGGTCAATGTGATTGCCGTGCGAACAGCCTAGTGCGGTGAATTTTTCCCAATTTGATTTGGACATGATGTTAGTTCTATATGGTTATATATTTGGTTGCAAGCAATATGTTCACAAAAGAATTAAGACGCTGATCTCCTAAAGCTGGGCCAGTCAAAGTGGTATCCCTTGCCGCACTCACGAATCCTGTCGAGGACAGGCTCAGGAAGCAACTTGGCTAGTGCCTTGCGGTCTAGGTTAGTAATAAGAATAGTCGGGAGTTCCCGGCGGTAACGGTCGTCCACTACCTGCTTGATCTTGCGCTGGCCGAAGTCCGTAGCTAGGCAGTTGTCAATCTCGTCAATGACCAGCATCGTGGCGTGTGCAAATTTATCCATAGTGTTGCGCTCACTAGCTGCATCGTTGTCGTTAAACCCCTGTCTAATTTCCTCCATGAACTCAGCGGCGGTAAGGTAAATACATGGCTGCTCTTTACCCATGCCGCGCACAGACAGAACGCGAGGCTGCAAGACCTTGGAAATCTCGTAGGCCATGCGCGTCTTGCCTGTGCCACATCCTCCGTAGTAGACGGCAATGCCGCCACCACAGAGAAGAAAGCGTGAGTCCTGGGCAGTCGCCAACCACTTCTCACCTACTAGTTCGTCCTCGCTGGTTTTCTTTAGGCGCGGCGGGAACCCCTTGAGATAGCTCATTGTCGTGTTTTAAATGCCTTCTCAATAGCTCGCTTGCTGGTTGATATAGCGTTGGAATAGAGACGGCTCATCACATTTGGCACAAGTGCCTGAGCTTGGTCGGTTCGGCACATCTTCTCAATAGCCTTGCCGATGCTGGTCTGATCGTGGCAAGCAAGCCGGTGTATCTGCTTGTGCAGCTCATGGCTTATCGTTGTCGTGATTTTTACGCCACGCCTCTTGTGCGGGACGAATCTGTATGTCTCTCGGTCTATCGGAGTTTCCTTTGAATTTGCCATTATGTGTTCTAAAGATGCGGTCGAAGTTCTCGTTATACTTCTCCCTGTTTACATGTCTCGGTGAGTCACCCTTTCCTGCGCTCATGTCAATGTGATCTGGGTTAAGCCCCATACTAGGGCAATTAAAACAAGGAAGGCAATAGTTGATGCAATCAAAATAATAAGTCCCTCCTGTGCGGCGGCGTCCTTTTTATACCAATCATAGAGCTTTTCTAGCTGTGTCTTTTCTTCAGGTTCTTCGTTCATAATTTGTAATGGCGAGCAGCAAACTCTACGAGTCGCTACCTGGTTGATTCCGTGAGGATTTCCCATGCAAGTCGAGCCACTGCTGGGACTTGTCCGTTCCCAATGGCTTTAAGTCTGTCCACCCTATGGGCCACCCCATCAGCAACTCGCTGAATCCTGGGTTCAGAGGAGCCGGGTTTGTGTTTCCCTCCTCCCGCTCCATCTTGTAAACCCAAACAGCAAGTCTGTCCGTTCGGTCTCGGATTGATCCGTCTGGGTTGATGCCTTTCGGGTTTGTTCCCGGTGTGTCCTTCCAATCCCGCGCTGTTGGTGTTGGTAATCGCTGCATTAAAACAGTCTTCCTTGGTTGTTTTGTTTTTCTTGTGCCTCATAAATTCTTTTTTCGGATGTTGCAAAGTGTTTTTTGTCTAGCTCCATGCCTATAAACGGTATCCCAAGTTCCACACACGCCACCCCAGTTGAACCGCTTCCCATAAATGGGTCAAAAACTGGGCCCGTCACATTAAGCGAAACAATTATTTTTTTGATTAGCTCAACAGGCTTGGCACAAGGATGGAGCTTGAAAATTGCATTGTTCATTGTAACACGCCAAACCGACTCTGGCCGACCCTGTATTGCGTCTTGGTTTTCGATTTGTATTAGCTCCCATGTCTTTCTGAAGCATGTTTTGGTGTCTCCACCAAAACCAACACCTCCCCCCTTATCCCACACAACCCAGTTCCGGAATTTGCCTGGCCAAGGTTTTTGGGGGCTAGCAAAAACAGCTAGCACGGGGACTCCAGCTTCACGCGCTACACTCAAAACGTGGTTGCCAGCGGCTTGTGATTCATCGCCAAGTATTTTGTATGTCGATTTTCTGTCTTTAACACCGCGCTTGCAGTGTGATTGAAGGGATATTCCATATGGAGGGTCAGTTATCAAAGCACCAACACCTGCAAAGTCGCTCGCCTTGAGTTGTAGCGCGTCTGCCATCGCCAGTTTTATGTTGCTAGTATCCATATTCTGTTTCTTTGGTGGTCAAAACCTATATCGTGCGCACCCAGCACACACCATCGAGCATCATACCCCATTTGGGCAAGATCACCGAGGACTCTGGCAAGTCCTCTTCCCACAAGCAAAGGTGAGTTTTCCACGAAGACGTATTGCGGTCGAACTTCACCGACAATTCTCGCCATGTGGCTCCACATTCCGCTGCGCTCTCCGTTGATACCGGCTCCTTTTCCTGCTGCGCTGATGTCCTGGCAGGGAAAGCCTCCAGAAATGACATCAACACGGCCTCGCCATGATCTGCCGTCAAAGGTCTGAACGTCATCCCAGATCGGGAAAGGCGGCAAGTGTCCTTCGTTTTGCCGAGCCACGAGGACTGAAGCGGGGTATGGTTCCCACTCCACAGCGCACACTGTGCGCCATCCAAGGAGTTTGCCGCCGAGGATTCCGCCTCCTGCTCCTGCAAACAAGGCAAGCTCACGGAGTCCATTAGTTTGTTGCTGAATAGCCATGCCATGGTAATTGTTTATCTGTTTCTATGGTGTTCTGCTATGTTGGCGGCATCGCAAGCATCAGCGTGCGGTGTGCGGCATCTATCGTTCTTGCGCCAGTCCTCATCAGGCCAGCGTCCCTGGGCCACGGCAATGCTGAACTCCTTGGTGTCACCCTTGGGGAGCATGGCCTTCTGCCAGGTTCTAGCTGCAACGTCCTCAAACTTGCCGCCCATGACCTCAATGGTGGCACGGATGGCATGGTAGCTTCCGTGCATGGACTTGGCTGCATTAACGGACTTGCTGCCTACCGGCTTCTCTAGCACAAATGCGTGCTGTGACATGTCCCCAAGGTTCTCGTTGAACCATTCACTCAGGGCGATTACGTCAATCTCCCGCTTGCCGTCACGCTTGCGGGTAGGCATGGCTGTGCGGTGCAGGATGTCGCCATTGGAGATAGCCAAGGCAACGATTGCCCCGTCTAGTCCATTGTCAATTCCCACCACGCACTCGGTAGCGCAGACCACCTCTTGCCCCATCATGCGTAGCATGGCAACGGCATCACCAAGGTTGCGGTAGGTTCCGCGAAATGGTGACACCGCGCTTGCCAGCGACATCGTTTGCTGGGGCGTGTAGGCCACGCCATCTACCATGATTGCTGCGTTCATGCTTTCTGGTAGGTGGCAAATGTCTTGCCGTTGCGATTCGTGTTGATAGTGGCGATCTTCATGCCCTCGTTACGAAGGTCTGCGATCCTAGCTGCCAGCCGTAAGCATCCGTATTTTTCCAGAGCTTGCAGCGGGGTGAGTTTCCAACCACGGTTGAGGTGGCTGCGTATCTGTGTAGTTTGGCTTTTCATTGGCTTTCTATGTGTTTTTCTACGGTTTCCAAGATTGCTTGTTCTATTTGTTTACAGCGTTCTTGGTTGATCTTGTGCATTGAGTTGGCCCCTAGTTGCTTGGTGCGTATAAACGCAGCCTTTATTGCTGCTAGTATTCTGGCCCACTCATCCTCTTGGTTAATCATTATCTATCTTGCGTGAGTGCTTCAGCCCGGTCATCGGGTCAACGTCCAACTCGTCATCGTGCCTCCACATTTCCAGCCCATTGTAGAACTCAACGATCACGCACTTGCATGACTGCATATCTCGGCAGAGATTGTCCCACCATTGACGCTCCAGCATACGGATGCTGGCGTCTTTGTGGTTAATGTGATAGGGGCGAGTCAAGCTCTTGTATCCCTCCAGTCTAGCTTCAGCCGCCCCCTTGACCTGGAAGTATTTGTTCATAGTTGGCAGGTATTTTTCCATGCTTAAAATCATCTTGTAGATCAGAAGGGGATCTCGTCATTTTCGCGGTCGTATTGGCTGGATGATTCTTGACCACCGCCGGTCTTGCCGCCGATGAACTGGACGGTGCGTGCGACAATAGCGTGCTTGATGCGTTGCGCCCCAGTGTTCTTGTCCTTCCACTCCTGCATCTCCAGGTTGCCTTCAAGATAGGCGGCACTACCTTTTGACAGATGCTTGGCTGCTGCCTCTGCCGTGTTGCCAAAGCAGGTGAAGTCTACAAAGCAGACCTTTTTGTTCTCACCGTAGCCATTATTGACTGCGATCCCACCCTTGCCGACAACCTTGCCGCTAGGAGTGTGCTTGATTTCAATATCGCGGGTAAGATGGCCCATCAGAATAACTGTATTTGCGTTTGGCATATTAGTATGTGGTTAGTTTTAATTGTGCAGCTTCTAGCTGCTGAGTGAACTGTGCCAGTCCTTGCTCCACCAGACAAGTATATTCGTCTCTCTCAACAAGGATTCTCAAGGTCGGCAGACCCGGACAGAATGATTGGAACCACCATGCTTGTGCTCCAGTAACCGCCATGCTGAAATGCACCTGCACTTTATAGGCGTCTGGCAGCTTGTTCTCAAACAGGTATTTGAGATGCGTGTGCGGCAATGGTGACTTGTTTTCGTAGCCAACAGGCTCCCCAGCGATCAATCCATCAGGCGAGCATCCAGCGGCCCACTCGTTATGCTTGGCAAACCCTGTTTGGATTACAGTTTTTTCAGTCTCCCATTCAAACGTCTTGATGGCCTCTGGCTCTTGAACTAAACCGTTCCAGACTGCCCACTGTGACGGGCTGGTTGGTGGGTCGTCATTCATGTCCACGGTGAACTCGTATGGTGGCTGCACAGTGGCTTGCTGGCCGAGGATCTTGTAGATGGCATTCTGCACAGCGTCCTCGGTAGACTTTGTGATGGACAGGTGGCGGCGAGTCTCAGGCAGTAGCTCAAGCAGGTCATCCCGCTTGGTCTTGCCCTTGTATTCGATGCCCTCCTCGTCCAGAGCCTCCTTGATTTCAGGCACGGTCATGCGGCACTCAGGTTGCTCGGTAAGCCATTCGCCAGCGTTGGATGCGGTTAAGCACCCTTTACGCAGGTCATACCAGGCTGGTGATCGTTGCGCCACATCGTGAAACGTGCAGCTTGGGAATTGTTCGGCTTTCATGCTTGTGCCTCCTCTGCCATTTTCGCCAGTTTGTCCAAGGCACTCTCAGCTTTCGCCGCCTTCTTGCGCTTGGCTGCAATGGCCGCGTTAGCCTTGGGCAGCGTTGCGCTGGTGATCTCGGCAATCTTACAGCCCATGTAGCTTTCAAAAGCTGCAATGTCTGCGTCCAACTCGATTAGATCCTTTTCGATCTTTTCGGCCAGTTCCTTGTCGATGGTTGCCACGGTGTCTTCTCCCACTGATTCGTGGTCTGAGTCTGCGGTGTCATCGATGGCGAACAGGCCGTTGAGCGCATACTTGCGTGCGTAACTGCCTGTTGCGCCAGAAACCTGTGCTGCGTCCATGCCCTTTTTTTCTGCTGCCTCCCGTGCAAATGCGGTGGCCTTGACGCTGCTCCCATCAGGCGCAAGCAGGACTGCGGTGGCCTTGATGTAATAGCGGTCGCCAACCATTACTAGGTCGTCATGGATAATCACGCTGCAATCGCCCTTGCACTTCTTGAGTCCTTCAAGGATTGATTCGCAATTTCGGTAGTTGAAACCACCAAACTTGTTGGTCATGTTCTTTGGAGCCTTTAGCTCCCGTTGGATTCGCGCCAGTTCACTGGCTGCTTGTGTCGGTTCTTCACTCATAGTGTATGCGTTTTAGTATTTTCGTTGTCTAGGTTCAAGGTTTTATTTCATTATTTTCACCAGTCCTCCACCACGAATTCCTCGGTTTCATTCCACAAGGCTTTCATGGCTTCATGTTCAACCGGCTCCCAGTCTACTGCACCACCGTTCATGTCGGTGATGTCCACCAGTTCAATATAGTGCGGCTCGTAAGGCTCGCTACGCTGCCCGTCCAGCCATCCACCCTTTTCCTCCGGGTGGTAGATGCCAGAGGCAATTAGTTCCTGGTCTGATTCCTCATCGTAAAATACTGCGGTCAGTTCTTGTTCCATGTTAGTGTTCGTTTGTTTTTGATTCAATGATGAAGCCCTTTTCCATTTCGGAAATCAGGCGGGATTTTTCAGCCAGCTCCCGTTCAAGCTCGGTCGCCAGTTTCGCCAGCTCTTGATAAGCCAGAGAGCTAGTGGCTACCGGGTTTCTGAATTCGTGATCGTAAAGCAGGATTTTCAGTTTAGTCATGTGGATTGTCGGTTAGTTTCTTTTCAAATCGGGTAAACTGGTTGTCCATTTTGGGTTTCCACCGCTTAGCCAGCTCCCGTTCATACTCAGCCAGCCTTTCTTGTGCAAACTCCCGCTTACGAGCGTGTGGTGCATTGGCTACGTTAAGGCGTAAGCAATGCAGGATAGTTGCCTGATTACTGGTCATTCTCCCAGGTGAATTTAGGTTGCTTATTTTCAGCGCAATACAAGCCGCGATACCTTCTGGCCTCTATTCTGGCCTCGTCTCGCTCATATTCAAGCCGGCTGCATAGCTCCGACATACGCAAGGCGACTTCCTCGGTAGGTTGCTTGCCTTGGACAAGCTCTCTCCATAGCTGCATGGTTTCCGATGGTTCACTCATTCCCGCTCCTTTCCATGCCGAGGCATAGCCACGGGATTTCAACTTGCAACTGATTGACGATTTGCTCAATGCGGTAGGCATGAGTAGGCATTTCGGCAAGCACCTCAGCACGCTCCCGCGCTCTCATTGTGCTAGCTGCCGTTTTCCACCCAAACCGTCTGGCCGTGTCTGTCAGGCTGTTTGCATTGGCCCAACACGCTGCCGCGATATTTCGCGCCGTGGTTACGTCATGCGTCCTGCGCTGCCTGTTTGCTATGTCCTCCGGTGACACCGGGTAATACTCTGCCACAATTTCAAGTAGCCTTTGGAAGTCTTTATTAGCGTTCATAATTTTAGTTGCTTTGTTCTAGTTCCGATTCATGCTTGGCATGGGGTTGTGCGCGTGTGATTGCGTCACTGACCCAAGCAGGGCAATTAGGCAGCTCGGCCATTGCCTCAAGAACGCTAAGTTTCTCCAACGCCGAGCCTTCAACTCTCGTGTAAAGCAGCCCAGTTTCCAAGGCGGCTAGAATTTTTTTGGTGTCCATTGGTTGGTTTTCTATTGGTTTGAATTGTTTTTGTAAATGGTTTTTTTCATTTTCCTTTCATTTCTGATTCGTATCCCCACAAATCGTTGGTTTTCGCATTTTCGACCGGCTCCCGTTCAAGCTCGCTCGGCTCGTCAAAACGTGCGCGCGACAATGAGGGTAGCGACAGCAGGACGGCGCAAACGATAGCGACCAGCATGACGGCTAGGCCTGCCACCCATTCCCGCCTTGCTTGCGCCTCCAATGGATGCAAGCGTTTACGGTTTGCCATGCTTGGAGTGTGATGGTGTCTCATGCTAAATAATGGTAAATAAGTGATTCTTATTTTACCTATTTGCTGGAAATAGGTAATTATTTGTAGTATTCGCCACTTTTCACGCATACGCTGTCACGCAATGACGACAATTTCTCGATGCGTTCTGCCGCCAGGCGATAGCCTATGCAATGAACGCCGCTTGTGCTCTGCTTTTCTGCCCAGAAATAGTCAATGGCAAGGTTTAAGTCTTTCTCGAAATGAATAGCTGCAACAATTTTGTTAAGGGTTCTCTTTGCGGGCGGCAAAGACAAGGCAGCAAACAACTTTGGAGAGTGTTTTTGGGCTTGGTCTAAAATATCTAGTGGAGTTTTCATGTTTTCGCGTTCTGTTGGTTTAATGTTTGGCGCATGGATTAGCAGGTCCAGGCGTCCGCGTGAATGAGTCCATTGGAAAGCTTGGCGGCTGTTTCCGGGGTTGCAAACTGATACCTTCCGCGCACCATGATAGGCAACCCTCCCCGCTGCCGGTAAACTTCTGGGAAACGATACCCGCCCCTAGTCTGCTGGACGTGGTAAATCTTCCTATGGGCAAGAATATACTCTTTGCCCTCGCTTAAGGCGGCTTGAATGTCTGCCTCTGTCATTTCTACGCTTCCCGCGCGGTATATTTGTGTATTCGTATTCATTGGTCTAGTTTTCTATTGGTTGCGCTGGCTAATTCCAGCCCATGACGCATGGAGTTGCCCCCATGCGCTCAAGGCTAGGATTAGTCGATTTGCGCCGCTAGCAAACCATAGCGGCCCCAATCCGTCTGCATCCCATCGGGCACTTTCGCCTCCTTAACCTTTAGCGTGTATCCCCTGGCGTCCGAGTTAATGAATACCCCATCGGGCAACTGGCCGCCGTTTAGGCTGGCAATGGCAGAGAGCATAAACTCTCTTTTGGCCTCCCATTCCTCATTGTCAATTTCACCATTGCACCATTGGCAGGCCCATTGATTGGCCTGTTCCTCCATGTTGCACAATGCACGCCAAAGGCTTTTACCGTTGCCTTTGTAGTGGGGGAAAAGGTAGGACAGGGCGTTGTGATGCTGGACGCGCCAGCGCAATATATGCTCGTTGTTGGTTTTCATGTTTTCGTGTTCTATTGGTTTGGATTAAAGGGTTGCACGGTTCGCCAGGCCGTCTGAAATCAGGCCGTTGCGGTGCATATTGTCCACGTATTCGACCCAAGCGGTGCGAATTGTCGCGTTGTATTGATTCTGCCGCCATGTCTTGCGAAATTGGCTGGCAAACTCCGGGAAGCATTCCCAGAAGGAGGTTCTAAGCTGTGTAAGCGTGTTCATTGTTTCGTGTTCTATTGGTTTGTGTTCTAGCCTGTCTCATCAGTTGCGGGTGGCTATGCCGCAAGACGCCCGAAGGCGTTTCGACTATTAGAGAGGGCGGCTGATCCATTGCAACAGGCGGCTATCTCCACGCTTGTCCAGCTCGGTAATGGCAAGCATGGCACAAAACCCCATGCACGCTGGCAACAGGAACGAGTGGTCTTGTGTGACACTGAATAATGCCAAGCTGAGGAATGGCAAGCTGATGGTGGCAAATGCGATTGCCACGCGGAACATAAACGAGGTGTATTTCATTGGTTTGTGTTGGTTTGGTTTGGTTTGAGTTGGGTTAGGCGCGTTCGCGGCTTAGGATGCAGCGTGCCTTCAGTTTTACCTTAGACCCGCTCCAAAGCTCAACCCATGCGTGGATGCCATTAAAGCATGAAAGACGGCCCGGACCCATGGTGGTCTGGACAATGTCGCGTTTATCGGTCGTGATGATTTGTTTTGGTTTCGTATTCATTAGTTTGTTTTGGTTTGTCTCGGTGACGACACCAAGATACACAATGCCTACCACCGCGCAAGAGCTATTTTACTTTTTATTGCATTTAAGTCATAAGTCACTGAAAACCAATGCAAGAAAAGAGAGCTTTTCCTGCTAAATCAGCATTTGACTCCCCCGCAACCTTATGCTTTACTCTCCTTATCGCTAGGCAGCACGACCTAGCCACGGGCGCAAAGGGCAGCTTCACCTCTGCTCAGTCTGGATACCTTGGGGCAACGCTGGCAGCTTGCGACCCACTAAAAACAAGGGAAAAAGGTCTTGCCGAAAGCAGGGTTCCTTCCATTCAGTCAGTCAGACCTATACAGCGAATTTCTCGCTATATAGTAAAGCTGCGCATGCTTAGGTGCAACGCACCCACAAAACAAGGCATCAGGACAAGCAAAGCAACAGAGCTTCCGCGAAAACCACTTGGCACAAATCCATCAGCCAAACCAAACGAAAACAAGGCAGAGCTTCCAAGGCTCCGAGATTCTCTCTATTGGATTTGGATAGAGGATAAGGGAAAGCAGGTCAGAGGCCATCAGGACGCAACCTAGCGCAATGCAGGGCCAATCCACAAGCCAGCGACTAGCCAAGCAGAGCAGACGTTACCGAAAACAACTTCGGGAACATCCAGCAAAGCAAGTAAATCCCTGCTGGAACCCGTTCATCTCCGCAAAAAAAGTTAATCACCGCGTAGATGTTCGCTTGAACGCCGGCCTGGTCATTTGAACACGCAATATGTGGTGGCTGGAAAGTTGCTAGTCTAGCGAGAAAGTCCCAGCATTGATACTCAGTGACTTATGACGATGCCGACTCGTGATTAGATAGGTTGTTACAAGTTGTGCAACACATGGTGCATACCAGGCAGGGGGGGAGGGGGTCGAACTAGCCGCGCCGCCTGCATTGCTATCGGTCAACTAGCCCTTTGAAAAATCTGCAATGGGGCGTAGTGTGCGGCTTGCCATGTTGGGTGGTGGTGGTATAGGGTTTGGTTATGAGAAAGTTCCAGGTTGGTGATTTGGTTCGTGTAGAGTTTTGGGATCATTGTGAGGGTGGTGATGGTAATTTGATGAGGTGTTGTGTATATGGTGAGTGTAGGGGTTTTCATAGTGATCGTATTATTGTGTGTGGGTGGAGTGGTTTGGGGTGTGAGGATGACGAGACGTATTGGGTGATTGGTCGTGCGATGGTGGTTGGTGCGGATTTGTTGGTGAGGGCGTGATGGTGGTTGTGAATTAGTGCTTGCAAATTTCGTTAGGGTGTGCATCCTTTGTGGGCATGAATCCTGACGAAGAACTATTATTTACCCGGTCGCACATTGAGGGTTTGGAGCGGCGTGTATTTGCTGCTGAGGAGCGTGCTGGTGAGGAGGCAGCGCGTAGGGCTGCGTTGGAGGTTTTGTTGGTTGAGGCTAGGAAGCAGGCGGTTCGGCATCGTAATGAGAATGTGACTGGTGATGTATGGGAGTGTGGGCGTGATGCTGATCCGTTGCCGTGGGAGGTTGAGCCTGACGCTGATTTGTTGGTTGAGTTGAGTAAGGAGTTTGATTTGGAGCCGGTTCCTTGGGGGTCGAAGGAGGAGGAGTTATGAATGGCAAGGAGAATGCGGTTGCGGCTGAGTTATTGGATTTGATTCAGCATTGTGCTAGGACTGAGCCTGAGAAGGCTAGGCAGTTGAGTGAGGCGTATAAGGCTTTGTGTGCTGCCTTTGAGATTCGGGTGAGGGCCGAGGAGGAGCGATGAAAAGACCAGCAAGGAACGCTGACGAGCAGGACTGCTTCTACGCTAGGAGGTTGATTAAAGTGTTTGACAGGGCTGGTGTAGCGGCTAAGACAAAGAAGCGTGCGCGGCGCAGGGAGCGCAGGGAGACAAAGGAAAACAAACATGACGATTGAGCATTTACAGAGCAAGGTGGGTGGAATTACTGGTATTCCTTGGAGTATTGTTGAGGGGCCGCGCAGAACGCCTGGTGTGGTTCGTGCGCGGTGGTTGATGTTGTATTGCCTGCACCAGCTATGTCCTTGGATGGGGACGCATGAGCTGGCTGAGAACATTAACCGGGAGTGTCACGGCACAGCGATCCACGGTTTGAGGAAGGCAAAAGCATTGTATGATTCTGACCCGTTGTTTCGTAAGCAGGTTGACGATGTCTTAGAAACAGAGTAAAAAAGACCATGAAGCTACCAAACAGTGATCCGCACATGATACATTGCGATTGCTGTCGTGAGCTTGTGATGTTTCGGGAGGCTTTATACGATTGTGAGTTACAGGAGTTTGTGTGTGGTGATTGTGCCTTGGATTTGAACACTGGTGGTTGGGCGTTGTCTGATGCCGGCTATGATTCTTGCACGGGCAAGAGGGTTAAGGAGATGCCTGACAGACAGGGGTATGAAGGGTGGAATTTGTAATCCTTAGTGCAGAGGTTGACATTACACTACAAAACGTGTTAAGTGTCTGCCATGTCTAGAGGAGACTCCTACCAATTACAGGGCCAAGCTGGAGGCGATGCGCTCACTTCCACTGAAGGTTCTACCACAGGCAAATGGCGCGTTATTCAAGTTGTGAATGATGCTGTCTTTACCGACCTTGTTACAGGAAACAACGGCCCTATTAGCACCATTGCAAACCTAGAGGGTATTACCCACCTTGCTGGAACCACCTTGTTTGGTGAGTTCACCACGATTCATGTGGCAAGCGGTGTGGTGATTGCCTACAAATAAGCCCCATGTCAAAATACCGTTCATACGGTAGTCTTGACGACCGGCCCCTTGTTGACGGAGACACTGGTTTCATCGGGATTAACCAGCGCGAGCAACCGAACCAGTTAAAGCCTGGCGAGGTAGTTCTGAGTAAGAACGGGCGCATTGATGGTTTTTGGCAACCGCGCAAGGGCATTACGCTAAAGAGCGGTGCGTTGACGACTACTGCTCTACCGCTTGAGGTAAACTTTGGTGTCATTTCTATTCCTATTGCGGTTAGCACAGCGAGTCGATCGAGTAATGTGGTTACGATTAACTTGGCATCTGGTCACAACCTCGGTGCTGGTTTTGTCGGTCACATTACGCTTGGTGATCCAGATAACGCGACAGCTCCGTTGACCGGGACTGACAACGTGGTTGCTGGCTCCTATGAGATGACTTACGTTGACGCCGATACGTTGACGTTTGCTCACACGGGTGCTGACGAAAGCCTGACTCCTGATGGCACGTATGGCATTGTTGCCACGACCATTGACAGCGGAGCGGTTTCGCAGATCAATGGTAGCTGCGTCTTTAGTGACCCCGCGAACAACTTGGACGAGAGCGTATTTCTTGCAACCAACAATGACTGCAAGAAGATTGCGCTTTCCGATTACAGCATTACCAGCATACCCTATCCATTCACCGCATCGTTAAGTGGTGAGGTTGATTTGGTGCAGGCGTTTGACAGGGTTTACTTGTTCAATAACGGAAGCAGAACATGGGAGTATATACCCAATGGTCGCAACGTAGAGGCTGCTGACTACACCGGTTCTAGTGGCGTAGTGGAGGTGACGCTGACAGACCACGGCTTTACCGCTGGGGACACCGTGACCACGGCAGACATTACGTTTGCTACAACCGACCCCAACGGAACGCACACAGTAACGTCCATTGTAGACGAAGATACTTTTCAGTATGTCATTGCTTCTGGTGGTGTTGACGAACCCTACACCGCCAACACTGGCACGGCAACGTCATCTGGCTTTAGCCTAGTGCCAGCGGGGTCTTACACCCAACCACAAGCCTTTAACATTGCTGGCAACGCGTATGGGGTGAGCAGCGCAGGCAGCAGCAATCAGGTGCGCTTGACGGTTTCTAACAACACCACCATTAAGGCAGGTAGCTTTATTACGATTGATGCCACTGATGTTACGGAGCTTCAGCCCTTGGTGGGCAACCGCTACGAGGTTAGCATCGCAGACAGCACGGACATTTACTTTAACGCACCGATCGGTGATGTGACCTACGCCTCTGGCTCTGCCACCGAGTATATCGAGTTTAGCGGCAACTTCAGCGTGGGTGGTGGGTTCATTCATTCTCCAGCCCCTCCTTGGGGTGTTCCGCACCAACGCCGTCTGTGGTGTCCATATTTCTATACCCCTGGCGGCACAGGCACTAGCCCGACCTATACCGATCGTAAGGTGCGCGATGAGATTTGCGTAAGTGACATTCTGGACTCAAACACGTTTGATGCCATCTCGTCTCAGTTCCGGGTGACTCCTGGTGTTGCCGACTACCTAGTAGGGCTGCATCCGTTCTACGATGACAGCATGATTGTGCTAAACCGCAACAGTATTCACCTAATTCGTGGGACTAAAGGTTCCTTGGCTGACACCACAGTAAACGAGTTGACCCGTGAGGTTGGTTGCTTGGCTAGAAAGAGTGTCATATC